>Ga0123357_10002152_pt1 | contig 21714 bp, 12 predicted proteins | sample TergutEmb28metaG_FD_89873 | JGI IMG/M metagenome (GOLD analysis project Ga0123357, IMG submission 89873) | Embiratermes neotenicus P4 segment gut microbial communities from Petit-Saut dam, French Guiana - Emb289 P4 | ecosystem: Host-associated > Arthropoda: Insects > Digestive system > Gut ... | reverse complement strand
TGTGAAGGTTGCTGCTCGAGCAGCAACCTTCACAGCGCTCACACCCTCAACGTAGCACCACAGTACCGCAACCTGCCACATCCAACACTACCAGCAAATATACCCCATATGCAGTAACACGTGGTCTTTTCTCCTGATGATGGGCATGTCGTGACTGTAGTCAATAATCAACATCTGATTTGACAATAAATCATCTATATTGTTGCATCTTGTTGGTATTCTTTCTTCACGCTTTGCTCACGATGCACGGTCACAGGAACATAAAGACTGTAATTTAACGTTCCTCTATATGTTTTCTACTTTTGCAAGGATAGCCGGACGATGAGGCCATTAAAAGTTTTATTACAAGTTGGAACATGTACATTTCATGTTTTTATGAAGACCACCTATAATGACATAAATCCAGGGAACTCTGAATTAGGACCATACAATAACTGTGTACAATCGCAAAAAAAACACAAAGTGCAGAAATGTTAAATCGAGGTTTTACAGTACATTGTAAAGAAACAGAAAACTGTTTTATCAATAAAAAAGATGTGTTGAAATGACTTACACCTGATTTTCATCTTGCATTGTAAATATGGGATGTCATATATCAAAGACTAAAAAACCCCTATCCACACATAACAGTCCATATGGCATAACAATGCAGAAGACTTGAATTTCCAAGAACATGGCCATCAGAATCTCAAATCTAACAAGCACAGCTACATTCAAGAACAAAAAAGATTAAAAAAAGTCATGCCATTCACTCCTAGAGCATCTAAATGATTCAAAATTTATACACTGTTTTTCTAATCAAGCTCTTTCACACACTGGTGTCTCACAGTTTATCACATACAGTTCGGGTTTTGCTCATACCTTCTGCATGACCCTGAGAGTGAGACAATGGTGCTTCTCAGTCAAGATAAACTCGTAGATATGTTCTTGACGTTTTATTTCTTTCTCTTTGAGTTTCTTGGTCACCTGAAAAAATAAGCAACTACACAACATGTTCTTCCATTGAGATCAAAACTCACGGAGCTGCAATATACAAATTCCATGGATTTTACTTACTTATGGTTCAATTAATGACAGTGCAAAATACCAGGATTATTACTGAATAATCCATTACAAAGGGTGCTAAACCAAGCAGTCATGGCCTGGTATGTGGCATAATGCCCACTTTTTGCCTGGAGGATTTGATACCAACTCCAAAATAACTGTCCAGATGGCTGTCCTCCAGAACCTCAAAATACAAAGTTTCAGTGCTACATATTCAGCCACACAGATAAGCTAAACAATATCTCATATCTAACATCATTGAAATTTGTAAAGAAAGGGAACTTGATCCAGGCTTGATAACAATGACATGCTACAGTAAAGGATTGTTTAAATAAATGTTAGCATGCTTGCAGAGTTGCATAACCAACCTCCTTTCCCACTGATGGAGTCCATGAATCTGGCTCTTCAAGATGCAGACCAAGGAAAGGATCTGTGTCCAAGTCATCTGCAGTTATGGGTTCTGAAAAACAGGTATGACATAAAAAGAGAACTCTTTGCTGAAGGACTGACATTCCACTAAAAGGCAGTTACCACAGCAATAATGTCTGATGTGGCATACGGAATTATGACATAGCAAGTGACACAATAACAACCAGCTCTGACATGGCTCAGCAAGTGACACAATATCAGTGAAATCTGATGTGGCACAGCAAGGAGTTACAATATCAATGAATGCTCATATGGCATAAAAAGTGACAGATTCAATAACAATTAGCTCTTATATGGCAGAACACATGACAGTTACAGCAGCAATCAGCTATGATAGGTCACAGTGACAGACAGAATAGCAATAAGCTCTGATATGGCACAACAAGTCAGTTACAATAGCAATGAGCTCTAATATGGGATAAAATGTTAGTCACAATACAATGAGCTCTAATATGCACAAATAACAGATATAATACTTATAAGCTCTGACAAGGCATAACCAGTGACAGCTAAAATATCAATGAGCTCTAGTATAGCACAAGTGATGTTACAGTATCAGTAGGTTCTGATATAGCGCAGAAAAAAAAAAATGTTACACCAGCATTATGCTCTGATATGACACAGCAAGTAAATGATAATACCAGTAAGCTCTCAAATGGCATAGGAAGTGACATCTAAAATACCAATCCGCTGTGATAAAGCACAGCAAGTGAAAGCTGCAGCAGCAGCAGCAGTGAATTCTGACATGGCACAACTAGTGATTTCAACAGCATTATGCTCTGATATGGCAGAGTAAACAGAAGTTACAATAACAATAACTTTCTTATGACAGCAAACAGCAACAAGGTAGGACACAATATAGCAAGTGACAACAAAAATAGCAATGAGCTGTGATGAGACTTGACACTTACAGTAACAATTAGTTCTGACATGATACCACAAGTGACAGACACAGCAGCAGTGTGATCAGATTATGGCAGAGTAAGCAAATGTCACACAGCAATTAACCCTGACATAGCACAGCAAGTAACAGTTACGGTATCAACAAGTTCTGATGTGTAACAAATCACAGTCACAGCAGCAAAAGAGATGATTATGGCAGAGTAAGAAAATGTCACGCATAGCAATGTGTTCTGATACAGTATCACATGGGACACAGTATCGATGAGCTTTTTTTTTTACCTTTCTGGGTGTTTTTACCTTTTGTACATGTTGTATTCTAATTTATCTCGTGTATATTGTTTTAGTTGTGTGTACTGTTTGTCAACTTATGTGTATTTGTTGTACCATGTGTGTATCGCTGTTTTTTACTTTAGATGCTGGACTGCTGGCTAGAAGTCAATATTTGGAAGGTCCTGTGACCAGCCACCTCGACACAGGTTTGTCTTGGTTTCACTGTGCCTAAAAACAAATGCTGAGATGGTTCCCAAGATTCCAAGTTGCCACTACATGCTTCTCATGTAGCCCTCCCGACTTAAATTTAGTAGTAACAAATTTCATATTTTGTATACATGTAAAATAACCACTGCCACCACCAGGTGACAACCCAACTGCAGTAAATTATTATTATTATTATTATGTGTTAGCACACAAAGTAACAGAGTACTGATGGCACAGAAACTGACATAGACAATATCAATGAGCTATGTTATAGCACAGTGACAGTTACGTTACTAATGAGTTCAGTGGTATAAACAGTGCATTACATCAAAGCTTACCTTCTCCCAGAAACTCAAATCTGTCCTGTGATACTTCATCCGACAAACTGAAAGAAATAAAAGACTGCAAGTTACATCACATGTCTGTTCTTGCTGATGCTGTCTCCATAAATTGGCAGTATGGGGGCAGCTATGACTTAACATGGGCTCCGCACCATGCTGGTTTGTAATATTTCTTTCTTATGACAAACCGGTCTTGGCAAAGAAATCACTAAAGTCAGGTGATCAGAAAATATGAAGTCAAATGGTATAATGATTCATGAATTGACAGTCATTAGCAATTTGAGGAATAATACTGTAGTTGTCCTGGAGGGGCTGTGAAAGATCACAAAATTGTCAGCCAGGACAGACAGTCTCTGGGATGAGATTTCTACATGGAACCTTCAGAATAAAACCAGCACTGGTATCCACTTGACCTTCATGTTCTCTGAATGGGATAAAGTGCAGTAAAACTCGTACAAGACATCCTCGGTTTAAAAGTTTTCCCGCCAAAGAGGTCAGAATAAAAAAGCACCAGAACATTCCTATTTGAGCAAAATACACGTTGCTTTTCTAATATGTCCCAGCCCAAGAAAACGTCCCGCCAAAGAGGCACAGGAAGTTCACGACGAAACTAACTTCTCACCCATTTACCAAATTTTCTGTACCCAAGTCTTACACTTTTCGTGAGTCTTCACTTGTTCAATCTGTTCCCAAAATACAGCTTTTAAATGACGCTGTCAGCTCCTATAGGTTAATCAACCAGGTCATTTCCGCACTTGAGCTTCACGCAGCAGAATGATGTATCCACATGTGGTGTCCATGTGGCATCGGATTCACATATTACTTCCATGATGCTGAGACTGCTATCAATGCAGTGTTGCCAACACGAAAGTACATAAGATGGTTAAATGATACTACCAGTGTAAAAAATTTAGGCAGACTCAACATGTCACAAACATGGCGTACGTCCCTCCCATTTGGAATCAGAAAAGCCCCTGCTCATTACAGACTTTTCTACAAGCATTTGGCTCAAAGCTTACAGTGCCTTATTGTTGTACACAACGAGATTTACGATATCGCCAGTAGCGTCGTGTCCTACACCTTTCTCGCGCACGTTGCAGCAGAGGAATTTGCACAGTCCCGTAACAGAACATACTGCGACTGTAACTGCTTTTACATTAAAGTCAAAAATACAAAATATTGTGTGCAAAAATTTATACACTTGTATATTGCGTGATCACTTCACATTGTATATGTGTGCAGGTCTTCGTCCTTTACAGCGAAGTACTGCACACATGATCAGTCACTCATAGAAAACCTTCGTTGTAGCAAGACATTATCACAATATGTGTTTTAACATCAGTTGTGGGATACATAAAACATCGAAATCTCTGGACGCAATCTCGTAAGGGATAGGGAAAAGTACACGATGTTGCAGCATGGTTTTTAATACTCGACTTGTGTTTGTTGCACTTCAGTGCCAATAGTGAACTGAATGCTTCAATAAATTGAGTTCAAAATTCAATTAACTTGCCATTTTTTCGCTGATTTTACTAAACACCTCCATGAACATATGCACATTAAGGACAGGCATAAAATGCAACCCACTCTCAGTAGCTGAAAGGCTAAACATAATAAACAAAATGGATGGTATAAACAAGTTTATTACCAACTCTAAATGCAACAATGATTTACACAAGTACTCCTATAAGCTACGGTTACAACCTGCAGCTATTATCTGGGAGCATTGTTATGTGACTTGTCGATTGTAATATTCAACAAGATAGGCAATGTACGTATAACGTAACACTGAGGCGCATTCGTGCAACCATTGTTGCAGTGGAAAAGCAATGAGTATTACACATCCTGAGTGTGTGTATTTGTACCCTTAGGTATCCAGCACGCAATGCGCATGCACCACATTGTCATCTTCGGCCTGCCCCGCTCCACAATTTTTCTCCACATTATCTCATAAATGGCATGATTTTCGAAAAAAGTTACTAAACACACAATGTGTTTTGATTTACTCTACAACTTTTGTCTGAAACATCTTATTTTAAGAAGAAATGAGGGAGATATGATCAAAAATGTATATTGGTCTTCATGCCAAGTACCCGTTAGTCTTGTCCGATTTTAATGATACTTGAACTTTCTCGACCTGGGTTTGAAAAATCCTCAAATATCAAATTTCATGAAAATCTGTCCAGTGGGAGCCAAGTTGTTCCATGTGAACGGATGGACAGAAATGAAGCTAACAGTCGCTTTTGGCAATTTTGCGAAGGAGCCTAAAAACACACACATTGCAGTTATTAACTCGTCGATCATAAATGGTAAAAGATAAAAACTGTCTCTCAAATACTGAATAAAATGTACAGTATTACTATTAAAACTGTGCTAAAATTATGACACAAGTACCTTGTTAAAAGTCTGAAATGCTGCATTCAAATATATTTGGAGGATGAGATTTTCTGCGGGTTTTAGTCGGGTGGAAAATGTGTACACATTTAAATTAAATTAAAACACTATTAAAAAACCATTGAAAAATTAAAGGTTGTGTGACAGCAAATACAGCTCATAGTAAACAGAATGCATACTCGCCATGAAAGATTGTGCCGTAGTGAATACGGATGTCAACAAGTTTCCACTGATCGATAAGATGTCTAGGTCATACACGCGTTGTGGCTAAGTGTCTGACGCTAACTCAATGACATTCTTTACGTCAGTTAATAAGCATCGTTGTTAATAAAACTGTACGTAATACAATTCCACACATTTCATGCGTGTGCCTTTGTACGCAGGTGTTATTACTTCCATTGCATATTGGACCATATTGACGCTGGCGGTTAAGAATATGCACAGTATAAGCAAATTGGTTTTTTCATATGTCTGTTACGTTCGCCAAATCGTAATTTCAATTATCTTTCCATGGCCTAAATAATCTGTCGCAAGTCATCACTTAATATTACAAACACTACTGTTTAGATATTTATCTTCTTCCTTCTGCTGGGCTCGTAATAACGTATACAGTGTACTGGAAGTAAGAAAAGTTTTCTTGGGGTTTGTGTGTGAACAGGTCTGTAAATTTCCTATTGAAGGGGCTATGGTAAGTGAAGAAGATCCATGTATTAGGAAGTCTGGGAATGGATTGGGTATGTAGATTGGTGTCTTATTAAAAATGTGGATGAAATATATCTAACTGGAAACCATTATTTTGTGCTATGTGCACAATTACGTTTACTTCTCATTTATGGTAAAGGTAGCTGATGCAATCAACTGAGTAAAAACTGACAGGCCGCTAGCTTATGTTCTGTGGGATCGTTAGTATTAAAGTGTATCGACGTATTTGTTGGTGTTGGTTTCCTACACGTCAATTTCTACTCTGCCTTCATTTTTAATAATTAGTAAATCTAGAAGGTTATACGGTATTTTATTCTTGTGTTAAAGTGAATGATAAATTAGGATGAATATTTTCATCACATTCATGACGTTCTCTTCTGATATAGCTGTCGAGACGGAAATCAAGATATCAGCTGAGCCTCTCAGGCCACCGAGGATTTCAGTTTTCTCACAATCAGATACAGCTACCCCGCTATGACCATGAGAGGAGTTCAGGGAGTGGAAACACTTATCACCCGTTTAGTCAATTTCCAGTGACTAGTCTCGGGATTGTTTCCAGTGTGTCACTCCACTAGTCATTCTCCAGTCGTTTACGTGTCAGGTAACTGACCCGAGTAGGTGGTACACCTCAGCTTTAAGAGCAGGGTTCATAGTGACTCAACACTACCTCATTATCTGGTTCTTCAGGAGTATTTCATCCTGAATACAAGGTGATACTTGATGCCGCAGATCGAAACGCGGGCGACATTCGGGAGTAGACACTGCTATGTCTCAAGGACAGCGCTGAACAGTTCGAAAAGGCACGTATAAAGTGCAACCTTATTCGGTAGTACCAGCTTGAATGGAAGCCAGGCAGGCATGGAGTTTCTGTCAGTCCGTCCGCCTGAAATCGGGAAGGTCTGGTAGTAGGAGAAAGAGCAAGTGACACATTGTGTCGGTGAGTACAGGAAAATGATTCAAAATCAGTGCGGAGCGTGTTGTCGTATACATGGGGGTTACTACATGTTAATACAATACCCACAACATAGGTGTATGTAATAGTGGATGGTGTGCCCGGTCCGTAAATCAAACAGGTATTTTTGTTACTGTAATCACATGTGAGCTGGACCCTTGTTGTGTGTCAGCCTAGAGTTCCAGTCCACGTGCAGGTTTCATGCCATTAGGAGGCGTAAAGCGCCGCAAAGGCAGGCCGACAGGTCCAATTCAGTCAGAGCGGGGAGGACGAAAGGTGGAAAACCAGAACTTTTATCAGTCAACTGGCAAAAACTATATGTATAGAATTTGTCTCCAGGTGCCTCAGACACGGCCCGGGAAGAGTGTAATAATCTGCACACCGGCGAATCATTATTCCTGTTCCACCCCTTCTCTTAATGAGTCTGTACGGTAAACAAAACAGTTTCCAAAACGAAAGGCTTTCCATGGCCTCATGTGCATTACACTTGGAAAAGGCACATATTCTCTTTGTTTTGGCCAAAGAAAGATTCAGGTACCAGCCTCAAGCAGCAGAAACCATAAGCATTCCACGCGACGGCGACTGGGGTTTCTTTCCATTTATCCCACTAGACAAGGCTCCCATACTTGGGTACAAAAAGGAAGACAGTTTCAAGGCAGCCTGCAAGTGAACAGCCCCAGAGGGAAGGGTCAAGACACGCAAGCAGCCGTTGAATCAATTCCACACATGCATCTAGAAGAAGACTTTAGAAATATCATGGATCTTGAAAGGTGACCTTTTGACTTGTGGGGACACATTATTAGTGGGTTTCTGTTCCGTAGGTGATGACTAGCGCGTCCACCGCCGTTTTCTTCGTGTTAATCACTGGAGTCTTGCAGATTTTCATGAAGTTAGCCACATTTTGCCTGCTCTCCTGGTGCTGGATACTTGGGTGTTTTTAGAGGCTACCGATACCGATTCGAAAGGGGCTTGTGGATCAGATGGGGAAGTAGCCTTAGGACCTCTCGGATGACGTGGGTCTATCCAAGTGCTGCTCTGCAATGGCAACACCCAAGTCACATTCAGCATGGCATGTTAACCTGTCTCCACTCTCCTCCGGATAACTTTGATTGGCAACTGCTCTGCAAATGTCAACTGCGCCTATTTTCACTTAGCATGGGCTCTGTACCTGGCAGTGTCTTGCCCCCCAGCTGTAGCATATAAGATGCAGCTACGAGTTCTGACATTCCCTGGGGAGTTTATCCTCACTCCAAGCAAAGCACTGGTGAGCCTACACACAGGTTCACTATATGTGGACAAAGAGCTGGCAACACTTGCCTGCATAGAACTATTTGGTGCTATGAACATCTCTTCCCAAAACACACAGGCCATACTGTTCATTCGTAGATGGGACCCTCAACCCGTTCCAAAGCGGTACCACCGATTGTATAAAATGCAGAGTTAGGACACGGTCTGTTGTAGCGTCATGGTCGCTGCACCATCAGTGGAGCTTCACGAATCCCTGGACACGAATGCCTAGGGCTGCCAGCTCATCCACACGACACTCTCAGGCATAGGCACAGGTTCGTAACCAGAAGACGCACCCAGGAACCCTGAGCTAGAGATATTAAAACGCAAAACCTTGTTCATATCAATAGCACAGCGCTGACAATTGCAGAGAAGCAATCGGCAATCACAGCATAATCATCCTCTCCCTCTTAATCTTGGACGAGAGATAACTAGGGTATCCTGTGATCAACCATCAGTGAGACATGACAGTCACAGACGCCCGACAAAAAATGCGGGTCTTGTTCAGTTGCTCGCATATGGAAATGATGTTGCTAGTAGCCAACTGGGAGTCTCAAGTAATGAAAACTGGCAAGCCTCACAGAGGCCTGAGCATGCCTGAAAGACACATAAGCCTGCTGGGTGCCTCAGGCAGCAGGCTCAGACATGTCCAAATTTTTGGATACGGGCTTGGACGACCCACTTGAAGTTGTGGTTTGGCACGGCCAGTTACTACCTTACCATAAACCTGCCCAACCCTGCCAAGCTCCGAAAGCCGTATTACCTGGACAGCTCATCGGCTTTCCTTTTGCCGCAAAGTGCTGCAGTGGTTGCAGGGAGGGCTGGGCTTACTTCCAGCACTGGAATCAGTAGACTGGCCAAACGTGCGGGCCAAGTTGGGCACTTTGGATTTTCTGGATGAAGGGGCTTTCTTCTTTTTCATTACCGTAGATCTTCTAAGGTCCCAAAGGAGCGCTTGCGAAAGCTCCGAACTTTAAATAGCCTTGATAGACTAGTTACGCCTCCATCAGCGCCGCGCTAACAGAAGGGGGTTCTACAAACTATCCCAATGCTTCCTTCGATCCACAGGTTGGCAAGAGAAAGCCAAACCATCCTACATCTTGCGTTCTCAGTAAACGCAAATGCTGAAAAGCACTGAATAGATGGACAAGCATTACTACGTCAGACAAGAATCATTGCAGTAAGCGTGAGAACGGATCTGGTGCACAGCATTTGTATTAACCAAGTCACTGCGCTTGGTGCATCGGTCATGCACCAGAACTGATGCCATCGCGTTAAAATAACGGTTCCAGGTCACACACGCACGCATTTGTCCGCCAAGTACATGAATTAAAGCAGTCAGAGTAGCGACATACAGCACACACCCAACAGTTCTGCAGTAACCGAGATCGGCTCATCACGGAATGACCTGCCACCCTCAGGCCTACGCCCTACGAGCAAGTATAACTTGATCAATAAAAATTTCATGTGGCAATGCTATCATCATTATTACTATATCATAGTTCCACACTGTTGTTCCCAACAACACGAGCAAATCAATATGCAGGAGTGTACACACATTTCATCAGGAACAGGAAAATATAGTGTCTGCACGAACTTCCCCTCTGAACGAGCACTGCTCTGGTTCCCTCAGATGTGCACAAAATGAGCTGCTAACAATCACTACAGACAACACAAAAGTATAGCATATTATCTCTCAACTGGATTGACGGCATGTTTCGCAAGTAATAGAAGTCATCCTGTCATCCGAGAAAAAAGAACTGTAAAAACAAAGAAGAGAGACTCAATGCTGCAGTCACATTTCGCGATCAAAGAATCTGTCAAGAACTCTACACAAGATGCGCGAGAGGAAAGCGTGAGTTTCTCCGGCACTGTCAGGGCCTTTCATTGGCCAACTGCAGAATACATGGTCCTGTTGAATCACGTCCCACATTCCAGTTATACTTGCCGGCAAGACTGATGGTCTCGTGGGATCAGATTCACAACAGGCTGACAGGAATTGGGAGGTCACTCCCCCATCCAGTGTGACTCACCAGCCTCAGATAGTGTAGCTTGACCCACCGCAATGATGACACACAAAGTCAAATAAAATTCTTCAGTGTGAACCGGGCCCGTCGTCGCTCACACTCCAGGGGCCATTGTCCCACCGACAACACAAGACACGACGAAAAGTTTCAACATAGCACAAACATGGCTCATAACACCGACGATTACAAGAGAAGGCTCAGACGAGTGCATCACCCAGCTCCTTCCGCCATAAAGAAAACTACAACAGACAGCATGACAGCAAATACCTGTAACCACCAATGACCACCTCTTTATCAGCGACTAAGCCAGCAAAAAAATCCCTTTTGGACACCGATTCTGTACTTTGCGAGTACCCCTGCAAGATGGTTCCTGGACCTAAAAAGGAACTTCATTATGATCGCGACCAATGGAACAACCATTTCCCAATGTACGGACAGATCACTGTCCATCCCAACACGGGTCTAGACCGCAATTTCACCCGCGATTTCGTGGTGGCAGATGTCCAGAACACCCTCAAAGAAGTGAACTTCCTCACCTATTTTCGTCTGTATGTTGACTACCAGAAAAAACTCCTTGCTGAATGATTGCATCAGATCAATTCCCACATAATGCATGCCCAGGCATGAAAAGATAGGTGGCGTGCACCCGTGGACGAGAAATTCCCCAGGAATTCAAGGTAATGTAAGACAGAAGCGTCCTTGACATCAGGACGACACCAGGCCCCCGTAACCTCTCGAGGGTGTCGTGAAGACCATGACCAGTTGACAGCTGCCAAAGCATAGTAGCAAAAGCTTTATGGGACAACAAAGTTTGGCGCTAATTACGATCAGGGTCAAATGCCCCACACCGGGAGCAAAAGACAACGGTTAGTGTCCGTCTGGTGACCACCGAGGCCCCCAACCATCCAGTACACAACCACGTCAGTCAAATCCACGAATACGGCCACCATCATGTCGGATGTGCATTTTCCAAGACTGAAGTGGTGATGGCCTACTACCAAAATCCCTACCAACCGACATACAAAAAGTATTATCATGAAACCATTAGGGCTGTTCTAGGTTCCATTCAGATCACTTAGATTAAGGAATGCAAACATTCCAATGGCTCAAAGACATCTTATGAGACTTCACCCTCTGCATCGTGTACTTGAACGACATGAGTCTCATCCATCACCCCAAGAACACAGATGTTTGAAAGAAAAACTCCCGGAAAAGTTCACGAGCACTGTAAGAAAGAGTTGCACATCTATAGACTTGCCTTCCACTACCTGAATCATGCAGCGGCCACCTAGACACCGCTACGCATCCTCGACGGTATCAGAGCCAGAAGTTCTAACCCATCAGCTGGAAACAACAGCTTCAGATGGTGTTTGATAAGTGCAAGGCTACAGCTTCTGAATTGGACAGCATTCGATAGGTGCAAGACGACAGTTTCTCACTATCTGTGAAGCCGTGAAACATTTCATTCACATGCTGAAAGCCAGCCACTCTATCACTTTTGCTGACCATGAGCCGAAAATCTTCATATTCAAGCAGAAGAAAGACAAATGTTCGCCATGGCAGATTTGCCACTGGGTTACATCTCCCAGTTCACGACGGATATTCACCACATATGTAGCCAAAATAATGTGCTGCTTACATGCTCCGCATCAAGGCCACCACAGCACCAATAACGCATGATACACCTGCTCCAAACCAGGACGACTCAACAATCTATGAATGTTTGTGCAGAGGAATTCTGCTCCACGGCTCGAAGACATCTCATCCCCGGCCACAGAGTCGAGTTCTACTGTGACATGTCTAGCATAAACACTCGGCTGTAAATCTCAGCACCACTGCAACGGCAGATATTCGAATTTGTGAACGACCTGAATCAAGCTGACAAAAAGGCAGAAGCTAAACGATTTCCCAGCCTTCCGTAATGCCAGGCTACCATAATGAATACCGAACGCAGGCAAGAGACTGTCAGCCCTGTCACAGCTCAAGGGTCTCCCGACACACGGTCACCTACTAGGTGACTTCACATTGCCAGCAGCCCACTTGCTGTAGGTCCATGTCGACCACACTGGGCCCTTACTGCCTTCGGCAAGACTGATGTACTGCCTGAAAGCATAAGAATTTTTCACACGCTAGGCGGAAGCCATTGCCACGATAAACAAGGTACACGCCCTGCTGTGTGGCTCTTCCCACACTGGCTGCCGTCAATTCATCACCACGGGCCAAGGGCGACAAATTGAGACTAAACGTTTCCAGGCACTGGCCAAAGTATGCGTAATACAGGTGCCACTCACATGGGCACATCATCCCACAGTCTTGTGGATCGCTTCCACTGGACACTGAAAGTCAGCACGTATCACACAATGAGCAGACGACCAACCCATTGGCCATAGTCCTTGGAATCCGAGCGTCCATTGAAAACCTACACGCATCCCATGGCCAAGATCATACACGGTGAACCCCTGTGCATCCTCCTGGGGCTGCACACTCAAATCATGGCCATTGTGGTGCCACCGCAACTTACCCATCAGCCCCACCGCCAAACAGAGCAGCACAGCACAGTTCCAGCAACGCATCACGTATCTCTACCTATATGCTTGAACAAGGACTTGAAATAATCCACAACTGTTTCAGCGACAGGACCAATCACACCTAGCACTGGACCATTTTACAGCGGCCCAGTCATCACATGCACAGAAAAGACAACTCTCCGTGCATGGCAAGACGACAGTAACAGCAAACAGGGTTGAACCAGGTTACATTTCAAACGAGACTGCCACCGTCAAACCACCGACAGTACCACAACCTCCATTGCCAGCATCCCTGGACGCAACACCAGCTGTGCAAATGACACGCCCTCTTTGCCGCGTCCGCTTCACAGCATGCTACGACACCTGCATAGCTATGTCCACCGTGTGGTGATATGACAAGATTTATCACTCCATGCTAAAATATCGAGGCCCATAATACTAAAAGCACCGTCGCTTGCATCACACTCGTAAAATAGCATCGAGCGAGATTGAGTGACCTCTGGGTCAGCAATACCGACGCAACATCATTCACCCCATTGCCACCGAAACGGTCAGAAACTGCCACTTGTTGCTGAAGGTGTGTAACAATACAGGCATCAATCACGTTACTGTGTAACGTTGATTGGGCAGTCGCTAGCAGCATCACAATCGCATAAATATAGTGGGTTGGGATCATCCAGGCATGCTCAGGCATGGCGGCTTTAATCGCAGGCCTAACCTTAGGCCTAAACACTCGGTTTTAAATCCCAGACAGCCTTCCAGCTGAAGTTCTGCCCCCCACCCCCCCATAAGGGCCTACTGTAGCTTGAACAATGGTCCTCAGTTTGTCCAGGTCGAGGACCTTAACACCGATGGGAAATTCATTTAGCCTAAGCGCAATCCTGTTACAGCTGAAGGTGTCTGTTACTAATCCTGGCGATGTTGTCACATGCAGGAATGGCTAAACTGAAGGAGGGACAACATGCGCAAGCCACTGCCCTTATTGTTAGCTCTTAGGTTGGATGGTTGGTTGATAGTCATCCGGGCAAGCATCCCTTAGCCGAGAAGCAAACAAAATCAAGAAGTCGATGCAGCAACAAACGGAATGCCGCCAACTTTTCAGCAGTAGCCGTAACTGGCTCACCAGGGAACGTCCAGCGCAGCCAAGGGCCTACACATTATGATCCCGTATATGTTTATCAAAAATAGATAGTGTAATCGTGGATTGTAGTTATCACTGAAACTACTACAATGTCCCAACACCGAATAATGTTCGGGAGTACTTCAAGAACAATACCTGAAATAAAGTATACTATTGCTACTCCCATACTTGGCCCACAGAATTTAATGCAACAGTAGAATTAATTTTGGTTAATATGGAATTCAGTGACGATTTGAGATCCGCACACGTCTAAAATGTTACATGCATGTAACATCCCAGAAGAGCGACGAGCTCTTACCATAGCAAAACCTTTAGTCACACATCTTAACGATGTTATTAAATATTTTTATCAACAATGTGTGTGTGATATGTAGACATTCATTAACTGATATGTTTATACACTTATAGATCGTCTATGAACAGCGTCGTCACCTTGCTTTTTGTGTCAATATGTAGTTTCGTTACATCACGTGCGATTTGTAAAAAGGTGTATGATGAGTAGGTGCTAAGGAGTCGCAATAATGTTTGTAACTGTGCTCCGAATGTCCCTCACGCCACAATCGCTGAATAGCTCTGCACTCCTGTACGAAAGATTGCTGACAAAATGCCTGGGGAGTAAGATACGGTGAAACTGCGTCAAGGCAGCTGCAAATTACACAAATTCAGCACACATGTTATAACTTCTCAAAAAATTACAGCTTTCCATTTCTACCCTTTTAAATGCTTTCCAGCTTAAGTTCAATTTTTCAGCATGTTAGACGGCATCTTAGAGAGTTTTACTGTACTTATTAAACCACAACAACAGTTCCAATCTCACTACATGAATGAAACTACACATCGTACTTGCACCTATAACTCAGGATGGTGAAGGTACAACTCACCTTGTTCCTTCGTGGGGTGAACCATCTCCCTCCTTCTCTTCATTGATGATCTGACTGAAAGAGCAAAACACAGTATTAATGTTGGTGTGGCAATGTAACATAATAACAGATACAAGTACTCTGATTGTGAACTTACGCATGCAAGTGCACAGAAGGAAAATGAAAAATAGCAGCATATAGCAGGAAAGAGGTAGCAGCCAGGAAGAACCATGCTGAAAATATACACATCCACCATTCTATTTTGTACATTGTAGCAAAATTATCATAGGATCACTTGTCCCTCATTTTACTAGCCTCATTAGTTGCTGAAAAAATGTTAATATGGTGCGTCGCACGTGTAAGATTATATACCATCTATGCAGAATTGCTGTTGGTTTTTACCAAGCCATTTTCATAACTTGTTTTGTTTAACACGTTCATGGCATAGTGCAGAAACCAATGTCTCTATATGGTGCAACAGGCTCATGGTAGGATTACAACACAATTGTTGCCTCTCTTGTACTGCATATGCCAGTTAAAACCTGTGAATTCAGATATTTCTGGCCACAATCTGAACCACCTGCATGTGACGTGTAGGTACAAATGTTGTGTCGGCGACTTGTTTCCTGTCATGCCAAGAGAGATACATGACACTTCAATCCTAAACAACAAACTTTCATATACCCCGTCCAATAAAAATCAAGGGGTCTGAAATTTCATAAGCCACGCTCAGGAAACGATGTAATGTACAGCTGTCATTATTACAATCGTTCGTAGGTTCCATCTATTTGTCTATTCACGGCATTTCTCTTGTCTTCCATTAATTGCAATCATTCATGAAAGAAATACATTGACCAAAGACAGGAATAAGTTTGCTTGATTTGAAGTTATGAGTGAACCTTCATTAATTTTAAGCAGTGTGCGGCTAGCTACCTCTGCTGCAAAGGTCTGAATTTGCGAACAGTGCATATCATTATTCGTACTCACTTTCAGCCGAGTACCTTAACGCATGATACCGGTATTCGTTGAACAAAATATACTGGTTCGAGTCTCGGCATATATTATTTTCTTTTTGCATTTGTCTTATTCTCACAAACACTAAATTAAACTGTGCAGTTACACGTAATATTTAATTATGTTTCACACATGCTCTGTGCTGCATTGGCAAGGCTAGGAATGTGACGCAGACATTTCTGTTACTTTTTCATAATTTGTTTACTGGCCTTCTAATTTAAAAGGTTCATGTTCGAATGTGACTTAGACCAGGCATCTCACACTGTTTGGTGCTTGCAAGCCGTAGTGAGCGATGAGACCTGATGTTGGGCCGTACAATTTGAAAAATGCACAGAAAGAAAAACTTAGTGCAGGATGGGCACCTGGTTCGATGGTGGTTTTACCCTCGCCCTAGCTGCACGACTGTCAAAGTCAGTGTGATGGAGGGGTGGGTGAGTTAAGACCTCAAAGGCATAATTTTAGCTTGCCACCCTCGTAATTCATCACTCTGTGTGCCATGCCAGTAGCCAATTTAACGTTTTAAAAAGTGTTTAGAAGTTTTTACTGGTTACACTTATTTGATATGAAACCCAAAATGCGTTTGTAATAATAATAATAATAATAATAATAATAATACGGTGGTAAAAAGCTTGTTTTGGTTATTTTAAACTATATTGTGCAGCACAAAGTTAAATTATCTGTTCTCGGTGCTCGGCCAGAGACAAGGACGTGAGCAGTGAACGCTGTGTGAGGTAAAGTTAATTTCTTACAATAGAAGGTCACAAAATGCACTGACCAAATAAATTTTACATCACACAACCTTCAATCCTCACTTCCTTGTCTAGTGGCCAAGCAGCGACACCGTCATGAAATTACATCAAAATATCAAGATTTGCCCAATAATCTGGTAGCAGAATTTATGAACTTACCTAAATGACTGCTTCTATATATGAACCACTGTCTATGAGCCGTATTCACAGCCTGTCTTGCAAAATAACTGAAATGGGACCTATGCGGCTCGCATGCCGCCACTCTGACATACCTCCTGCAGACAAGCAAATTATATGCAAAACATGCACGAATTATAGGCGTTTTGTTTCGTGAAGCATATTGCTTACATATACACAATTAATTAATAAATTAATATGTCAGTCCTTAAAAGGGATATTTTCAGGAACTGACCTCTTTAACCTTTTGGCGCTGCAATTATTTTTTAAATTTTAGCACACTCTGTATATAAAATGTGAATAATACAGGAACGAAATATGTTAGAATTATGAAACAAACTGCATTTTGAAGAGGAAAAAACGGAGAGTATATTCCGTGTTTAAAATATTCAGTACCTATATTTGTTGAATAAATATATAAAATTCAACATTTAGAGGTTAGCGGCGCGGTACGACCACTACAGTCGTCGTTAGGCGTCAAAAGGTTAAGAAGAAACCCAAAAGCTCTGTGCTTCTATCACCAACTGCATTCGGCTTGTCACGGACACACACACTGAGAGAACGTAACGCTCAGGCGAAAGGACATCATCGCAAGCATAAGGGCCATAATGGCGTAATTATTTCTGGGAGGGAGGACGGGCCAGGTTACCTGCAGTCCTCTTCACCTCACTCATTTTCTCCATGGGGTTTATTAGGCGCTCGTAGTGACCAGTCCAACATCGGCTTGTAGTGACAGCCGTTCTTGAACCACGCAAGAATAGTTCCTTCCTGTATATCCGTTAAACTATTCGACTCAACGTCAGATCTCCTGGCTCACTACGGCCCACAAACACCAAACAGTTTGACATGCATGGTCTAAGTCACATTCGAACACAACTTTTTAAATCAGAATGCCCATAAACAAAAAATTATGGGTAAATAGATATCTGCGCCATTAGGATTTCTAGCCTTGCAAATGCAACACAGGTAACTTGTTTGTTTGTTTTTGGCGCAACAGCCCCCCAGAGGGCCAGGGCCTCCTCATTTACAACGTTTCTGGATCATGCAAAACGACGCACCATAGTCAGTAGGACTCCTCTGGACGAGTGATCAGCCCATCGCAGAGACCTCTACCTGATAACACACAACAACCACGACAGACATCCATGCCCCCGGTGGGATTCGAACCCACAATCTCAGCAGGCAAGCGGCCACAGACCTACGCCTTAGGCCGCGCGGCCACTGGGACCTGCCAGGTAAATTTTAAAACATATAATTAAATAACAGATTTGTAACTGCACAGTTTAATTTTGTTTTTAACAGCGTACAGTAATGCAAAAAAAAAAAAAAAGTACCGGAACTCGAACCAATATATCTGGTCTCCGAAGAATACTGCCATTGTGCCTTAACTTACAAGGTTTTAAGTCAATAAAAGTAACGAGCTGCACTGCTCGCAATATCAGACCTTTGCAGCAAAGCTAGCTAGCCATACACCTCAGAAAATTAGTGAAGGTTAAGGAGTGTTTCAACTCCAAATCAAGCAAACATACGGGTCTGTGGTTAATATATACACGGCGTGAATTAAGGTAATGACTGGATGGCAGAGAAACGCCATGAATGCACAAATACGGGGAAACTATGCACGGTTCAGTTATGATGGCATCTACATTAAGTTGATTGCGGTTCAATTTACACAATTTCGGGCTGCTTGACATTCGTTGGACTGAGTGTATCATGCATTTGAAAATCATCATGGTTAGCAGGCTGATAGCTGCAAAAGGAACATGACAAATTTAGGTTAGTTCATTAAAGATTAAGATTTCCTGCCTGGTAATTGTGAAGGTTTCATGTATTAGCTTTGCCCCAACTTCACCTGGTATGTTCAAGTACGTGTAAATAAACTGTTCCTCCTACATGCAGCATGTTTCTGTAGAAACAAGACAGTGAAGCGAATTGAACACCAGAAGGCACGGGCTCCAAGCCACGTCAAATTTCATAACAAAGTACCTTACACCCTCAGTTCGGTTCAAAGTGAAACACTCATTCATGTGGAGTGCGTCTGAGATTAAGATTTCAACAAGTATGAAAAAGGAAAATAAACATAACAACCTGGATTACAGTTGAGCTCAACAAATGAAACTTACTCCAATTTTCAATTTAATTTGCAATACAAAGTAACAGACTACTGTCAGAGTGCACGTCAAATCACCATCACAACCTGTAGAAAACCTGAGGTCCTGGCAGTGAAAAGTGAAGTTGGCGATGGTGTTCTGGCACTTGACGCTGCACAGTTGGTAGTGAGATACCAATGCTAGGGAAACTAACTACGTGAATCCCACAAGACTGTGATCTCCATCATCAGAGCAGCACAGCACAAAACGCTGTCTGTATGTGTGTTACCCAACATGCGGCACCAGAGGATACACTTTACACTCTCCTCTGTGCTTGTCTATTTTAGTTTTTATTTTAATATAGTCACCAAATAAGAAACTCCAAAAAACCAACTATAATATCTTGAACACAGGGAGATCAGGAAAATATGTGGCTGCAAAGAGGATGAAGTAAAGAGAATATTTATCATGTCAGAAAACTTTGTGGTTTACACAGTCTATGCACCACTGTTTAAGATAAATGATGGTGACCTCAGGCCTAATATGAGTTTTGGCTTTCTTATGAAGCTACAGGATTACATTTCAGCTCCAGCTACTTTATCCATGGCAAATCCCCCCCTCTCACAGTATGAACTGTGCTGGAGGATGCAAGGGCTCATTGGTCTCACTAGCTGCAGTGTTAAAGGAAAGGTCTCTGCCAGTAATGAACCCAAATTTTTCAGTAAGCCAGGCCTAGCTTATTAGCATATCGTGAAACAACCAACAGCTCAGCATTTCCTGCTGTCAATGTAGTGACATCAAAGACCGGAAGATGGAGTTTACATGTGGCATTTACTGGGAAACAAATGCACACAAATTCATGGAGAAGAAATCACTGGGAAAGCAGAAAGACTGCTAAGATGGGAACACAACTTAAAGATTACCTTCATAGCTTGCAAGGTCAGCAGATAAACATTATGTTATTTAAGGTTTGAGTCTAACAGCAGGCAGTGTCTGGTCTTAGGGTAGTGTTACCAGATTGAGCAAGCTGTTCTTTGACTAAGAATCTGCATTATTCTTACAGAGTCATTTGAAACATAAAAATACTGCCACATATTTTTCTGCACCACATAAGTATGAGCATAATTCAACAATGATTCAGAAACCTTTTATAAATACAAAAAATTAAAATTTTGTGAAAATAACTTAATTATTTGTGATGTCCATGAATTTACACTACTGGCCTGCAGTGAGTGATGCACAGCTACAGCACAAGCTCTACAGAAGTGCAGCCAAATGAGGCAAAGCAAAAACACGCAACCTGAGCATTTACTGCAAGCAAACTGTGAAGTGACCTGCAAGCAAACTGTGAAGTGACCATGTTCACTATTTCACTCAGTTTACAATAAAAATTTGCAACTGGAACTCTACACTTGCCGGGCTACTGCCAAAAACTATATCAACAGGACGGCAGCAACAATAACAAATTCATCACAGTTCACTTGCCTTAATACAGCTCCAAATTTGGATGAGAAGAGATGAGAAGAAAAGAGAAAAGAAGAGGAGAGACAGAAAGAGGACAGCAAGAGAGAGACATGAAGAGCTGCCTGCAACTTACTTCACCCCAAGCTTAGTGGCGACGCGCCTCCACGGAGAGTAGTAGCAGCCAATCCTCCTAGCAGGGAGAGTGCGTGCGAGGGGCAGAGTGGGCGTGGGGCGGAAAGCAACAGATTAGCAAGGGGGCACAGGGCCTCAGCTTTGTGGAACCATTTGCAAACATGTGTCTTAACTTCTCAGGTGCGGCTAATTTTTGTTCCGATTTGACTTACAAGAATTACATATTTTGACATCTCATTTTGCCATAATCATATTTGTTAGCTGGTTAAATACTGTATTTGTTTTACGTACTGGTGAAAATATATGTCATCAAAGAGTATGTATACTTGTTGGTTTTGTCACGTGCTACTCAATCACCAATGGTAGCAAACCAACGTGTATTCCTGATGTTGATGCAAATGCATATGGTTTGGAAGCAAACACAGACACATCTTGCAAACCTATCCAGAGCAAATGGTACCTACCAACTCATGTTAAAATGCAACTCACCAGATATCATGCTGATTGCCCTGTTAGCTCAGTTTTTTCATGCACAGTATAATACACAACATATCACTCATTCTGACTTTCAGACCATGCAGTCTTCTCCAGCTTATGACAAAATACTCCAAGTTGCTAACAGAGACAGCTGCACATTTACATATTACTATAGAATACCAGGGCCAGAAAGGAGGAAGTAGTCACATCAGGGCATGTGGCTTCTATGTTGAAGACTATTATATTGGACTACATGTATCTCTATGTCCTTGTTATTTAAAACCACTACATTTCAGAAGTTCACAAAAAAGCTGAAAAATCTGTTCTTTTGGAATATGATGATGCATGACTACATCACATTTCAGAACAATGGGATCCTCAGCTTCACTGCCCCCCCCCCCCCCAAAAAAAACACAAAATTTTATTTGCCCCACTTTTTTTAAAAAGGGGGGCACCAAAACAAAAAGGAAACTAATAAAACTTAAGGACCCAAATATGTATCTTTTTCCATCCAATGGGGGGGGGT
>Ga0123357_10002151_pt1 | contig 21723 bp, 19 predicted proteins | sample TergutEmb28metaG_FD_89873 | JGI IMG/M metagenome (GOLD analysis project Ga0123357, IMG submission 89873) | Embiratermes neotenicus P4 segment gut microbial communities from Petit-Saut dam, French Guiana - Emb289 P4 | ecosystem: Host-associated > Arthropoda: Insects > Digestive system > Gut ... | reverse complement strand
ATTTGCTTAACATGAAACGCCCGCCGCGATACCAATTGGAATCAATGTAAAACGACGGAATTTCGATGCGGCACGGGATGGTATCCAACTCGCCCTGCGTGCGACTGAGCCATGCGATTTCCTTTTGCGCAAACTCGTCTCGACTTTTCAGGATATGGGAAAACAGTTCGTTGCAGATATGCAACACGACCAATGGCGAGCAATAGCTTTGATAATCAATCTGATTGCTTTCTTCAGGCAAATAACTGTATTTTTCGTCCTGAAAAACCGCTTCGTAATGATGCTTATCAACAATGTTACCTGCTATCTGTCCGCTTTTCAATGGTTTGAAATACAAACCAAAATCGGTATCCGGATTTTTGTACAGGATATCCATTAAATAATCGTTCTCGCATGAGATTTTTATAATCATATTTTCATTTTTTTACATTATTAACGGCTCATTTTGCAGCCTTTCTTTTGCTCTCTGTGTCAAGTAGTATCCTCCGGTTTTCCTTGAACCCCTAAATTCTATAATATTAGCATCTTTCAGAATTTTAATATATCTATCTGTAGATGCTTGTCCTTTTTGTGTTATCTTGGTTAAGTCTATTCTGTTTTGATTGGGAGTATAATACAAAAATTTAATTATAATAAACAAGCTCTCTTTTATCTTATCATTTTCATCATTTATCTTATCATTTTCATTGTTTATCTTATCATTTTCATTATTTATCTTATCATTTTCATTATTTATTTCATCATTTAAAGGTCGTTTATTTCCATTTACATTCTCATTAATTAGCGCATAAATCGAATCAATTTGCGTTGCCGTCAAAACAGGGGTTATTTGCTCACTTTCCAATTTTATTTGCTCACTTTCGGAATTTATTTGCTCACTTTCCAATTTTATTTGCTCACTTTTCAGATTAATATCGTTATCCCTGTAAGATAAAGTGAAAATAAATTTTTCCTCATTATTAATCTCAATAGAATAATCATTAAAATAATACGGTACATATTTCATTATATTTTTTCTGCCCGAACCAAGTTCCTCCACCCAACCTAATTCCTTGAATACACGGGCAATCATCGGATTTTTAGGATGAGTTTCGAGCGTTTCAAGCGTAACAGGATTTTGACCGGATGGTTTTGTCCAATTTTCGGTAATGACTCTGTCGGAAAAAATAATGCTATTTGCATTGACTCCAACAACATTGCCGTCATCGTCAACACCCAAAATCAAATGCCCGCCCGTCCGGTTCAAAAACGAACATACGGTCTCAAACGCTGAATTATTTAGTTCGGTCGTACATTTCTTAAATTCAACGGAAATGTTTTCCCCGCTCTGTATCATCTTTTGAAGTTGCGCTTGTGTCATGCTTCGTTTTATTTTACTTTGTACAACATCAATTAAGCAAGTATCAGATTAGCATCAATATTTAGATTGAGATGCATCTTTCTTGCTATTTCGTATTCTTCAGCCAAATCGGCAAGTAAATCCAGTTCTACAAAATCGGGGTCGCTTGGCGGCGTATCTTCCGTTACAATGTCCATCAACGCTTCTACTCGTTTGAGTATGATTTGATATTGTTTTTCGTCTTTTATTTTTGCCATGATTATTTTTATTTAGATCGTTGAACAATTTATTTCATCATATTCTTTGTGTGTACCGATAAACCTTATATAGACAATCTGTTGTACAAAAAGAATTTTTCCAAAGGTAATTAAATTGTTCTGTATTTCAAAATAAAAATACAAAAAATAGATATTCCTCCATAGCATTGGAGTAATTCAAATTATTTCACTACCTTTGTTTCATTTTATTAATTAACATAGTATGCTTCGATTAACAATTTCCACATTATGCTTTTTATTCTGTCTCAACACATTCTCGCAAAAAGAGACGAGAGTAGAAAAAGTGAAAGTTTCTCCTCTGATTCCGGTTTCGATGCCGGCGCTGATTGACAGTACGGATGTCGAAAAAAAGACGTTTGAACACAAAGATTTATTAAAAACAACCGTTAATTTTGATAACGCAGTTCAAAGTAAAGATTTTTTAAAAGCCGATACGGCAGGAGTATTTGTCTTGCCTTTTGCTCCTTACGACCCTACAATTCCTTATCGCGACAAAGCGATCCAGTTGCTGTCTTTTTCGATTGACGCAGACCGCTATTGCAAAGCGACACTGTCTGTTACATCAACCGACATGCTGGAAATTTATGTCAACAACAAAATGGAAAAAAGCAAAGAGACGAAGGAGGACAGTTTATCCAAAGCAAATACAATTCAGGTGGATCTTACGATGGAACCACGCCGTTATGACGTTGTTATCAAACGATTGGCAAGTGTGCGGAATTTGGACGAGGCAAAGATGAAAATCCTGCTCACGACAACGAAAAAAGATCCGTTGGCGCAAATCTCCATTACGAATGACGCTTTACGGCGAGTTACTATTTATGATATTCTGGAAGGTAACCGCTTGTCGTCGAGCGCTCCTTCTCCCAGCGGAAATTATTTTTTAGCAGGTACGACCAATACCTTACCGGGAGGAAAATCCTCCATTTCTGTTACGGAATTACGCGACATGGCTTCCAACAAAACGCTTTACCGTTTCGCTTCCGATGTTTATCCGCGTTGGACTCCGGGGAAAGACCAGTTGACCTACTCCCGTTCCGGATTAACTAATAAAGATTTATATCTGTTTGATGCAGCAACCTTAGTAGAAACAAAGATAGCGGAAGATATTAAGTTCGATTCTTACATAGTTTCGCCCGACGGACGGTTTTTGCTGATTCAGATCAAGGAGGAAATTCCGGCGGATAAAGGCGATTTGAAACGGACGTTATCGCCCAGCGACCGTTCCGGCGCATTTCGCGGAAGAAGTTCGATTTATTTATATGATTTAGCGGCGAAAACCTCACAGCGCATCACTTTCGGGCATACCGACACATCCGTTGATGACATTAGCTTCGATAGTCGAAAAGCGTTATTATCAACTCAAGAAGAAAATATCACCGAACGCCCTTTTTCTAAGCGGACGTTTTACGAGCTGGATTTGCTTACGTTGAATGTGGATACGCTTTTTACGAGTCCTTTTTTGTCCGTAGCGCAATATTCGCCGGATGCCAAACAATTATTAGTTATCGGAAGCGGTGAAGCATTCGGAGGTATCGGCTTAAATATCAAAGAAGGACAAACTTCCAGCACGTATGATAATCTGGCATTTATTGTAGACCGGAAATCAAAAGCCGTTCAAGCGATTACAAAAGATTTTAATCCGAATATTACCAGCGCTTACTGGTCGATTTACGATAAGCTGATTTATTTTTCGGTGGAAGATAAGGATTGTACCGCTGTTTATGTATATGATACCAATGCAAGGACTTTCAAGAAATTGAATTTGCCGGAAGATATGATACGCCGGTTTGAGCCGGCAGAGAAAGCGCCTGTCGCCCTTTATCAAGGAGAAGGAACCAATAATGCTTTCCGCTTGTATAAGTATGATTTGAAAACGGAAAAATCAACCTTACTTGCCGATCCTTTCCAAAAACAACTGAGTGAATTGGATTTGAGCAAGGTGACGGATTGGAATTTCACTTCTTCCGACGGAACAACGATTGAAGGACGTTATTATCTTCCTCCCGGATTTGACCCGAAAAAGAAATATCCCATGATCGTTTATTATTACGGCGGAACGTCGCCAACGCCACGTACTTTTGAATCGACCTATCCTTTGCAGGTCTATGCCGCTCAGGGTTATGTGGTTTATACGTTACAACCTTCGGGAACTACCGGATTCGGACAGGAATTTGCCGCCCGCCACGTCAATGCCTGGGGAGAAAAAACAGCCGACGAAATTATTCTCGGAACACAACTGTTTTACCGCGAGCACAGTTTTGTTGACAGTACGAAAGTCGGTTGCATCGGCGCCTCTTATGGAGGATTTATGACGCAATTCCTGCAAACAAAGACGAATATTTTTGCGGCAGCCGTTTCCCATGGCGGAATCAGTAATATCACAAGCTATTGGGGTGAAGGCTATTGGGGATATTCCTACAGCGGCGGAGCAAGCGCAGGCAGCTATCCATGGAATAACCCGCGATTGTATACCGAACAAAGTCCTTTGTTTCACGCCGATAAAATCAACACGCCGCTGTTGCTGTTGCATGGTGGAGCCGATACCAACGTTCCGATAGGAGAAAGTATCCAAATGTTTAATGCGTTGCGGATTTTGGGGAAAACCGTCGAATTTATCACCGTTGACGGAGAAAACCACGCTATCTATACTTACCAGAAACGTATCGATTGGAATAAAACGATTTATGCATGGTTCGCCCGCTGGCTGAAAAACCAGCCGGAATGGTGGCAGACAATGTATCCGGAAAGATAGCCTCTAATTTTTTTACTTAGTCAAAATAATTACTTACTTTTGCAGCAAAAATCAATAAAGATGAAATATTTGCTCTTGTTATCCTTGGTTCTATACGGGAGTATAGTTTATGCACAAAAAGATTCTATTGTCCCTTTCGATAAAGCCTATAAACGTGTTTATACGATAACAAAAATCACCGATGGCAGTCGTCCGGTAATCGATGGACGGTTGGATGAAGATTTTTGGACAAATCATGCTGAATGGTCTGATCCGTTTGTTCAAGTGATGCCTTACGAACGGGCGATCTCCGCTTCGCCTACCAAAGTGAAATTAATGTATGACAACAAGTACATTTATGTAGGTATTTACTGCAAAGATGCTTTCCCCGAAAAAATGAACCGTTTTATCGGAAACCGCGACGATAACAGCATTGGTGATTTAGTCAGCGTGGCTTTCGATACCTACCATGATTACAGGGCTGCTCCTGAATTCAATATTAACTTGGGTGGAAACAAAACAGATTTGATTGTGACGGATAAACTTAACGTAAATCTGAGCTGGAATGCCGTATGGGATGGCCGTACGCATGTCAATCGCGCCGATTCTTCGTGGACAGCCGAACTTCGAATCCCTTTCAATCAGCTTCGGTATAACCGGGTATCAGAATCAGGCATCTGGGGTCTCCATGTCCGGCGTATCATCCGTAGAAACAATGAAGTGCAAAACTGGAGCATGATCCCGCTGAAAAATAACGGCCATGTTTTTTCATTCGGTGAGATGCAGGGAATGACCGATTTGCCTAACCCGCGGGGAATAGAGATTTTACCCTACGTCATGGGGAAATATACCAAAGACCCTGAAATACCGGGCAGCCCCTATCAAAAAGGTCATTCATGGGGAAGAAATGCCGGCTTGGATGCGAAAGCTTCTTTTTCAGACTATACGCTCGACTTGACGGTGAATCCTGATTTCGGACAGGTAGCGCTCGACCCTTCCGTCATGAACTTGACAGCCTACGAAACTTACTATGATGAAAACCGTCCGTTTTTTCAGGAGGGTAAGCATATCTTAGACTTTCCGGTGGGAACCGATATGATATTTTATTCGCGGCGTATCGGAGCGACCCCTTCATTACCTCCGGATGGAATTGACAATGTGAACAATTTTGCCGAAACGCTTGGAAATGTTCCTATTATTGGCGCTATGAAACTTACGGGAACCAATCGCAACGGAGTAACCATAGGAATGCTGGAAAGCGTCACTGCCCGCTCGTCGGCCGATGTCACACGGAATGGTGTAGAAAAGCCGGAAGTGACAGAGCCTTTAACCAATTATACCGTAGCTCGCGTTCAGAAAAATTGGAAAGGGAACACTCTGTTAGGAGGAATGTTTACTTCGGTTAACCGGGCGCTTAACGAACCGCATCTTGAGGATAATCTCGTCAGAGATGCTTTTACTGCCGGTATTGATTTTACTCAATTCTTTGCAAACCGTCTTTATTACGTCGATATGAAAGGAATGTTCAGCTCGCTTAACGGAAGCGCCGATGCCATCACCCTGCTGCAAGAGAATGCCGTACATTATTATCAGCGTACCTCAAGCCGGGATTATCTGAATGTAAATGAAAATCGCACTTCTTTGAACGGGACGGGCGGCTATTTGAAAGTAGGCCGTAAGGGAAATGCCAAATGGTCTTTTTCGGAAACGTTTTACTGGTTATCGCCCGGCTTTGATTTGAATGATATCGGTTATTTGAAGCAAGCCGATAAACTGTCGAGCGAAACGGTGGCTGAATTTCGTCAAACGAATACCTGGAAAAATTTCCGAAACAATACGCTTACTTTTACCCAACTTAACCTGTGGAACTATGGAGGCAGGTCGTACGGAAACAGCTTAGCCTTCGCCTGGAAGACGATGCTCCTTAACCGGTATGAAGCAAACATCACTCAGACTTACGGATTGAACCAGGTAGACAGCCGGCGTTTACGCGGCGGACCGGATATCCGCTTCGGAGACTGGTATACGGTCGATGCTACTTTGAATACCGACAAAGCAAAACGGGTCATGTTTATGATGCAATATACGGGAAATTATACCATCAACGGAGATTTTGATTACAATACTCTGTCGCCCAGCTTAACTCTCCGCTTGGGCAACCATGTGTATCTGACTGGAAAATACACGTATGCCTGGAATTCCGATAATTTGCAATATGTAGCCACAATTCCCCTGCCTTCTCAGTCAGAGCAGGCTTACATTGCCGGTCGTATGAATCAAAAGACCTACGGGTTGACGATGAAACTGCAAGTGAATATCACCCCTGATATTTCATTGCAGTGGTATGGAGCGCCTTTCACATCAACCGCCCGGTTTAGTAATTTCAAAAAGGCGGTGAATCCCGAATCGAGCGTGCGCGCTAATCGTTTTTATTCGTTCTCACCGGATGAAATCCGTTTTTCGGACGGAAACTATGCCGTTCAAACCGGAGCAGAGAACTTTACGTTCACCAACCCCGACTTTAACTTCAATGAATTTCGTTCGAATCTGGTAGCTCGCTGGGAATATAAGTCAGGGTCTACCCTTTACCTTGTCTGGCAACACTCGATGTCGAATCAGGCAGCGTATTTTCTGCAAGGGTGGGATCAGAATTTAGATCGCATGTTTGGACTTCCATCCACCAATGTGATAATGGTTAAATTAAATTACTGGCTAAATTTGTAGTGAAACGGGCTAAAAATCGCATCATTTCCCTGCAAACGTTACATCAATCCCCTTGTCGTTGATCGCAGTTTCACTCAGCCGGTAGCTGCTTATCTTCACCTTGCCGGTGACAAATTCGGGGACATTATAGGATTTCATAAAGCGGTGATAAAAATCGACGTCTTTTTGCGGTAATAAAAAAGGTTTGGAAGGCTTCCCGTCGGAATGGATATATGCAATGTGGGGACGGGTATAGAGCCCATCGAGCCGTCGGCTGCTGAATACTACCCAACGGCTGTTGCTGCTCCACGAATGATAGCTTTCTACATCTTTGCTGTTCAAAACGTCTAAAGGAATCATTTCCCTGCTCTGAAGATTAATCATATACAGATCGGCATCCTTATGCCAAATCGAAAAATTCCCGTAACCCGAAAGCGTAAACATCAGAAATTTTCCATCGGGGGAAACACGGGGAAAAGAGGCGCTTTTTCCATTCGTCGCTTTCGCATTGTAAATCGTGTCGACTGTTGTACCGAACCGGCGGCTATCGGGGTCGAACGAAATCGCACACAGGCTGTATTTCACTTTGTTATATTCGCTTGGCATCAGGCAGGTATCGGCAGTGCAGAAAAACAAGGTTTTCCCGTCGGGCGAAAAAGTGGGGAAGGTTTCATACACACGGGGAGAACTCAATAGCGAATCGGTGACAATTTCGTGCCTCTTTACATCATACACCACTACGTCTGATGCTAAATCAAGGACTTCCACGCGATTAGGATCGGTAGTGTGAAAAACTTGCTTGGTATCGTTTACCGAAAACGCAACGTAGTTCCCTGAGGGATGCCACGAAGGATAAACCAACGCCGATAACGTTTGCTTGGTCTTTGTATTTAACTTTTCTATATGATCGCCGTCAATCAACAGCGTTCCGGGGTAGGTCGCTCTCACATGAAGCAGCATCTTTTCGGGATTCTGCATGCAAAACGAATGGCAATTCATGCAGTTGTAACCCGTTCGTTTGTTATTGATAATAGCGCTCTCATCGAAATTTTCGAGGCAACGCTGGTAAATACCCATCTCGTTCCATATCTCATATCCCGGCTCTATTAAGCGGTAAGCAAGATAGGGATCGATGGGTTCGGGCGCAACATACATCCAAAAGGAAGGATAACTGACCCATTCCCCTTGCCGCATAGCCTGAATGGTGATACGAAGCGTATCTCCGGCAGCCCCTTTCATCAGTTTTTTCCACGACGAAAGCGGAATGGCAAACTGCCCGTTTTCGGCTTTTACGGTTATCCGTTGAGTTCCGGTCTCAAAAAGGGCAAGCGCCTTTTTACAGTCACAGGAATCCGTTAGTTTGAAACAAAGCGGGGCAATATTACAGGGAATAGTTACATCCGTATAATCCGGAAAGATCGAAGGCGGCATATCCAATGTCCGTGCTACATGAACTTCATCCGAGCACGAAACAACTCCTGCTACAATCAGGACAATAGCGAGGCATCGTATTTGCAGAAGCGCTCTTATTACCGGTTTTATTGTTCGCTTGATATATTGATTCATTTCGCTTTGTTTTTTTATTTAAACATAAAATAGTACCAGTAGGTATCGCCATAGCTGCTTTTCAGTAAACCGGGCAATACCGAAGTATTATTCTTATTCGCCAATATTTGTCTCTTGAAATCCATAAACCGTTGAATGACAGTCGCCGAAATGGCATACTTATCCCAATACGAAGGATCCTGTTCGGATAAAATAATCAGCGCCTCCTGGTAAGATTTGGGCAGCTTGGGTAAAACATCCGTACCGTAATAGGTTTCCACCATTTTCTTAAAAAGAAGAAGCTCTTTCGATAACAAATAAGAAGCGCCCAGATATTGTATGGATGCCCGATGCGCCGGATTTTGCTTGGCAATCACTTCAAGGTCAACATTCAGTCCCTGTACTTCCGACAGCAGGTTGGCCGGTGGAATACACCTGCGCTTTATACCCAGCAGCGGGTCGCTTTCTACCGCCGCATCGTTTCCCAGGAATCGACGGTGTTCGTGCGCCCACTTTTTATAAAACAGCGTTTGTTCCAGCAAGTCCATGTATTTTTCAGCCACCGGATAGGCTCCGTAGATCAGGTTGGTTTGCACTAACCGTTTCAATTCACGCGGCCCGATGGAGTTCGGCAAACTTTCGTTTGCTTCGAAAGCCATCCGTTGGGCTAACGCTACGTGTCCCATCGTAAAATAAACATCGCTCAGCAACGAGGATACATTCGACATTCGCGCCCAGGGTATATACAGGCTTTGTACTCCCTGCTGATTGAACGAAAACATCCGATCGGCCAGCTCTCCTTTTTCGGCTAAAGCTACATTCAGACAGCATTTATACAGATAATTCCGGATATCTCCGTCGCACCGTTCAATAATCTTATCCCACTGCTCGGTACGCATGTAATAGTCTAATTCCTTGTAGAAATCGGGATTATGATTGACAAATTTTCCCATTCCCAGCCGGAACGCAATTACCACCAGTGCTAACTGCAAAAATACCTCTATCGCTTTCCGTTTATTCCCCGCCGGCTTCCGGTTGCGCAGGAACCGGCATAAAAGCAAAAGGAGGGGCAGGACGAGCCATGAAAAGTAAATAGCCATCCCCGGATGAAGTTGGTAGGTGAAATAACCGTCAGGCAAAAGAAGGAAGCGATAATCGCCAACGAATGCGGAATGAACCGTCCAAAAAGCAAGCCCTGCAACCGGCAAAAACGGGATTATAAACAGATAGGACTGAGAAAACCGGTTGAGTAATTCCCATAAAAAGATACAGGCCACAAACAGAAAGACCACTGCGCCAGCCCATCCAAACAGCAATATCCCGAAGACAGCGGCATAAACGATGCGAACCGTTAGATTCTTTAGATAAAAATAACCGTACAAAACCGGCAACATCAGCAGGTATGCCACAGTGCCCCGATAGAAATAATTCACGTCGAAATGCACATAAAGCAGGCATACAATAGGCAATAGACTTAGTATAAATAAATGGGATTTAGGAGCTATGCGCCGGATTATTGCTGCGGTAACGATACCGATAAAGGTAAGCCACACACTCACTATCAGAGCGCCGGCATACGGTAGAATAAAAAACTGGACACAAAATTCCGTCAGCCACCTCGCGAGGCCTCCCGGCGACATCACAACGGACAAGAAATACGAACGACTCCAAAGAAATAGCTGTTCCTGCTCGATATAATAGAAATGAAAAGCTTGCTGTTTTTGCATGTAAAGAAATAACAATACAAAAACACATAGCCAAAAAAGAATAGATACTTTTTGACAGCTAAAAAGCTCCCTGTATCTTTTGTGCTCTCTTTTAGCGGGTTCTCCTTCTGATTTAATTAATTTAGGCTTTTTCATGAACTAATTTCCGTCAAAAGTACAAAAAAATATTTAAAAGAGCGAAATAATTGGGAATGTAACAGGTTTTTTTTACTTTTGCGGTACGTAATTGTGACAAGAAGTCGATGTTTCTATACATAAAATCAATAGTATCAAAATAAAATAAAAATCATCATGGATCGAACACAGCAAAGCAGACGCAATTTTTTGAAAACAGTAGCTTTAGGTACGATGGCATTGACAATCGTTCCAAGACGTGTGTTGGGAGGAGTGGGTTACATTGCTCCCAGCGATGAACTGACGAAGGCAATTATAGGTCTCGGAGGAATGGGCAAAGGCCATATCGCTTATGTAGGGCGTACGATAGCTATTTGTGATGTTGACAAGGATCATTTATCGCAGGCATTGGCGATGTGTCCGCCGGGTACGAAAACGTATCACGATTACCGGGAATTATTACTGAACCCTGAGATCGACATTGTACACATTGCTACTCCACCTCATTGGCACGGGATTATTTCCGTGGATGCGGCCAAAGCCGGAAAGGATGTTTGGTGCGAAAAGCCCATGACACGTACCATCGGCGAAGGCATCCGGGTAAAGGAAGCGATGGAACAATACGGCCGTATCTTCCGGTTGAATACCTGGTTCCGGTTTACCGACACCTTTTATGGCATGGGTATTCCCGTCAAACCCATTAAGAAATTAGTGGAAAGCGGCCTGTTAGGCTGGCCGTTGAAGGTGACCATCAATGCGGCTACCGGTTTCGACTGGAAATTTTACTGGGTAGGAAAAACAGGCTTAGTCCCCGAACCGGTACCGGCGGTATTGGATTATGATTTCTGGTTAGGCCCGGCTCCTTATAAACCCTACAATCCTCATCGCGTACATGAAACATTCCGGGGATATTGGGATTACGACGGAGGAGGATTGGGCGATATGGGACAACATTACATGGATCCCGTCCAATACTTCTTGGGAAAAGACCAAACAAGCCCTGTACGGGTGGATGTAGACGCTCCCCAACAGAATTCAGATGCCTGCGGCACATGGAACCGTATTGAACTGACTTACGACGATGGTTGTAAAATCATCCTTGATGGAGACAATGCAGACAAAAACGCTCCCTATATCGAAGGGCCTAAGGGTAAGCTCTATCCGGGATTTCGTTCGACGATTCCCGATCTGGAGCGGAAGCTGGCTGCTTTCCCCGATCCGGCCGAACAACTGACCGATTTCCATCAAGCCGTCCGCACACGCCAAAAATTTGCCTTGAACGAAATCAACGGGTTCCGTTCTTCTACTTTAGTTAACATGGCTATCATTGCCGTCCGGTTGGGTCGCTCGCTGAATTTCGATCCGGTGAAGCTGGAATTTATAAACGATGCGGGTGCCAATGCTTTGATTCATCAACCGATGCGGGCGCCTTGGAGCGTGTAATAATTATGAATTATGAATTATTTAGTAAATAATATAAAATGAAAATATATAGCAAATTAATCATCCTCTTGGCCATCGCCGGCATGACTTTTTCCGTCCATGCACAGCCAAGGGCGAATGACCAGAGAACCAATGAGACAAAAATAGCGGATATCGCTATGTTACTTCCTGCCAAAGATTTGGATACGCATAACGAGCTAATGAGTGAATTAATCCGGATCGATCCGGTGATTCCGTCGTTGGCGGCCAAGTTGCTTCCGCCGGGACAGGGTGACGATTTTCAGGCGCGCGATGCCATCAGCGGATTAGCCTTCTATGCATCGCAGGGAAATCGCCCCGGCGAAAAGGAAAAAATCGCCAAGGAACTTTGCCAATCCATCGGGCAAACGAGTTTCGAAGAAATTAAAGATTTTCTGTTAATCCAATTGCAATATGTGGCGGGGGATGAATCGGTAGAAACCGCGGCACAATACTTGGACAATGCCCGGCTGGCAGATGCTGCCGCCCGTGTACTGGTACGTATCGGTAGCGATGCTGCCGGAAAAGCGTTGTTAGACGCCCGGACCAAAATCAGGGAATCGAACGGCGGAGGAAGAATAGGATTAGCCAATATGGTGATTGCTGCCTTGGGCGATATGCGCTATCAACCGGCAGTGGAATACATATCCAACGTCGCTAAATTAAAGATATTAACAAAGACGGCCTTGCATAGTTTGGCACAAATAGCCGATCCCAGGTCTCAGAAGTTGCTCGCCGAAGCAGCAGCCCAATCGGGCTATGTTTTTGAATCGACCGATGCAACCGGCTCTTATCTGCTTTTCTTGAAAAACAGCTTGGATCAGGGAAACCAGGCCTTAGTGGTAAGCGCCGGACAGGAATTGCTCAAACAGATGAAAAGCGCCGATTCGCTTGTAGCTAAAAGCGTAGCGCTCCACCTGTATGCAAGCGCTTCCGGAGAAAAAGCGATACCGGAGATTATCAGTGCGCTCGACAGCAAAAATGAAAAATACAGAGGCGCAGCATTATTGGCGGCTTCCAATCTTTCATCTCCTAAAATAACGGATGCTTTGTTGAAAAAAGCAAAAAATGCCGGCAGCGATGTGAAAGCCGAAATCATCACCTTCTTCGGAACAACCAACAATAAAGCCGCTTTACCATTGGTATTCGACGCATTGAAAGATAAAAATCCGGAAGTGACGGCGGCCGCTATCGCTGCTGCCGGTAAGTTAGGCCAGGAACAAGCAATTGCCCCCATTGTCAATGCAATGAAAAGCGAAACGGAGCCGGCGGTGATTGATGCAGGGAAGAGTGCATTATTGACCATTAACAGTGCAAAAATAGCCGACGAAGCCTCCAATGGGATTACCGGAGCTTCGACGCCGGCAACGGTAGCCTTGATCGATGTGCTTGCGCAAAAAAGAGCGACGGCCTCCAAAGAGCAGATTTTCCAGCTTGCCGCTTCGAATGATTCTCCAGTTGCCGCCGCCGCTAAAAATGCTCTGGCTTCGGTGGTTACGGAACAGGACATCCCACGCATCGCCCGTATATTGGATAATTCATCCAATAAAGACGATGTGGCGGCGCTGCAGCAGGCCTTTTATGCCGCACTGGCAGGACAAAGCCAGGATAACCAGACGGACGCTGTCATGGAGCAGGCAGCCAATAGCTCCAACATGAATGCCTACGGAAATATTCTGGCCATGATTGGCGGCAAAAGAGCATTGGATTTGGTGATGGGCTATGGCTTCAACAGCGGAAATCCTGATCTGAAAGCGATTGCTTTCGACGCATTAACAAACTGGAGCGATGATTTGGCCACTCCGCAACTCTACCGGATCGCTGCCGATAACCCTTCGGGACCGTATTTCGATAAAGCGTTAACTGCCTATATCGCCAAAATACGGGCATCCAAGAGTACCCCCGAACAAAAGCTGCTTCTGTTGCGTAATGCGTTAGACATCGCTAAAACGGCGGAACAGAAGAAAACCATCCTGCAACAAATAGGCCGGACAAGTACATTTATGGGGATGATTACGGCAGGGAAATACTTGGACGATAGTAATAACGATGTGCAACAGGCGGCCGTACAGGCGGTGTACACCACGGCAATGGCTCACCCTGAGTTTTATGGCGCTGAAGTAACGGCTTTGCTAAACAAGGTCATGGCCGTGAACAAAGAATCCGGAGCCGATTATCAAAAGCAAGCGATCCTGAAGCATTTGTCGGAACTGCCGGCCGACAACGGCTTTGTCTCGATGTTCAACGGCTACGATCTTACCGGCTGGAAGGGATTGGTGGAAAATCCCATCGCCCGATCGAAGATGACCCCCAAAGAATTGGCCGATAAACAGGCGAAAGCCGACGATGTCATGCGCCAGGACTGGAAAGTGGAAAACGGAATGTTGGTCTATGAAGGCACCGGATACGACAACCTGTGTTCTGCTAAGATGTATGGCGATATCGAAATGTATGTCGATTGGAAAATCGGGGACAAAGGGGATGCCGGAATATACCTTCGCGGTAGCCCTCAAGTGCAAATCTGGGATATCTCCCGCACCAATGTAGGAGCGCAGGTAGGATCGGGAGGATTATACAACAACCAGAAATACAAGTCTATTCCTTTGCTGGTTGCCGATAATCCCGTCAACGAATGGAATTCGTTTTATATCCGGATGGAAGGCGATAAAGTGACCGTTTATCTGAACGGCCAGTTGGTGACGGATCAGATTATTCTGGAAAACTTCTGGGATCGCACGCTACCCATCTTCCCACAAGACGCCATCGAATTGCAGGCGCACGACAGCCGGGTGGAATACAGGGATCTCTACGTAAGGGAAATTCCACAGCCCAAGCCCTACGAGGTGTCGGATGACGAAAAGAAGGACGGCTTCGTTCCTTTGTTCAACGGTATGAATCTGACCGGTTGGGTAGGTAATGTGCATGACTATTATGCCAAAGACGGTACGATTATCTGCGATCCTTCGCGGGGAGGAGATGGAAACCTTTATACCGAAAACGAATACTCCGATTTTGTCGTACGCTTTGAGTTTCAATTAACTCCTGCAGCCAATAACGGATTGGGTATTCGCGCTCCGCTCGAAGGAGATGCAGCGTATGTGGGAATGGAACTGCAAATCTTAGACAGCGAAGCCGATGTTTACAAAGACTTGCACCCTTACCAGTACCACGGTTCGGTGTATGGCGTAATCCCGGCCAAACGGGGGTATCTCAAGCCGGTAGGCCAATGGAACTACGAGGAAGTCGTTGCTAAGGGCAACCGGATAACCATCACCTTGAATGGAACGGTCATCTTAGACGGAGATATTGCCGAAGCCAGCAATAACTTTACAGCCACCATCGACGGCAGAAAACACCCCGGGTTATCCAATAAAACGGGACATATCGGGTTCCTCGGACACGGCTCGTGGGTAGCATTCAAAAATTTGAGAATTAAAGAACTAAAATAAAAAACAATGCAACAGAATATCGGAATCGATTTATCGTCGGAAAACTACGGTAACGTAAAAAAGAATCAGTATGCTTACGCCGTTTTGCCTTGGGGGGCGACGGAACCTCACAACTACCACCTGCCCTACCTCACGGACTGTCTTTTTGCGAATGCAATTGCCAAAGAAGCGGCAGAAAAAGCGCTGTTACGCTATGGGGTCAGGGGAATGGTTTTGCCATTCATTGCCTTGGGGTCTCAAAATCCCGGCCAACGGGAACTTCCTTTCTGTCTTCATGCCCGCTACGAAACGCAAAAGCATATCTTGACCGATATAGCAGCCTCTTTGAATAATCAGGGAATACAAACCCTGATTATTCTCAACGGGCACGGAGGCAATAATTTCAAGAATATGATCCGTGATTTGACCGTCGATCTTCCGGAAATGCTCATAGCATGCTGCGATGTGTTTAACGTTGAACCGCAAGCCGGGTATTTTGAAAACAAAGACGATCATGCCGGAGAAATGGAAACGTCGGTCATCATGCACTACTATCCTGCATTCGTCGATTTGGCTACTGCCGGTAAAGGAGCTTCCAAACCGTTTTCAGCAAAATCGTTGAATGATAAAATAGCTTGGGTGCCTCGCCATTGGAGTAAAGTATCGGAAGATACCGGCATCGGAAACCCTGAAAAAGCGTCGGCTGAAAAAGGGAAACGCTATGCCGAAGCCATTTCGGATAAAGTGGCGGAGCTTTTCAATGATTTGACGCAGAATATTTATTTGTAATAAAACGAACATAATGACATGTAATTATCTATTTTTACTATCATTCTGTTTTTCATTTTCTCCTCAAAAAGACCTGAAACGACGAGATTTTAGCTCAAAAATCACGCCGCACTGTCAAATTTTCACAAGATAGAACCTCGTTTTCACGAGATAGAACGTCGTTTTCACAACGTTCTATCTTATGAAAATGGCGCACTTGCGCCGTTTGAAAAAATGACAGGCCTTTTTTGTCAAAATAAGACAAAAAAAAACCGGCTCTCTTGAAAGAAAACCGGCCATATAAGAAAGTCCGACAGATGTTACGATCCGATCAGGTCATACCAAAGGATATTTTCCGCCTTTTCATTTTTCCATGAAGGGCAAACTATCATTTTGATACTTTTTGCTTTTGGATAAGTTTCGCTTGAAGGTGCGGCAACAACGGAGCTTTTGCGCTCCTGATTGCCGTTGAAAGGACGAAGGCTTTGATTGAATCGGTACATATCGCTCTGTTTTTTTATATAAATGAATAGAACGCAAATATAGGTAATTAAAACGAGATTTGCAATAGCTCTTAACTTTTTTTAACTGTCGTTGCGCACGAGTTCCTTACGCCGTAGAAAAGAATTAACAATTTTTAAGAAAATCACCCTCACCCCCGGGAGGCTGTCTCAAAAGCCTGTCATCTCGCGCTTGACGCGGGATCTCCTGAAAAAAAATTACTCATTATCAGAGGATTGCGGGTTAAGCCCGCAATGACATAATCACCGTAAAGACTTTTGAGACAGCCTCAGGGTGGGCTACGTCATTGCAAGCGAAGCGAGGAAATTTACTTTTCATACCGTTACGTCCCCCATTCTCCATTCTCCATTCTCCATTCTCCATTCTCAATTCTCCATTCGCCCCCCTTGCCCCCAAAAAAAGTTCGGATTTAGGAGGCATTTTGCAAAATGTGTCCTTTTTTTAAAAAAATAGTAAAGTTTTTGTTATATCTTTGTATCCTAAAATCTATTTTTGGCGTCAAAATTAATTCTACTTTAATACATTAAAGTAGTTGGTAAAAACGAGGGATTAATTTAGACATATTCCGCATCATCCTTATCACCACCATTTTTATTTTTAAATAAAAGACCGTAGGTCTTAGATATTGATAGCCCCGTGCAAGCGTAGCGCAGCTCGGGGCTAGGAATGCCACCACCACCCCACAGAGCTCCGTTAGGAGTTCAACCCACTTCGGGGTTGACTGGTTGGGGGTTATCTCATAACCCCGAGCTGCGCTGCGCTTGCACGGGGTTATTCACATTATACGCCTTCCGGCGTAGGCTGCTACCCTGATTTTTGAAACCTTTCTCTACTAACATGTTTGTTTAATTCCTTTTAAAATAGAAATAACAAAGAATAATTTAATAAATTTCGAAATATATGAAAAGAAAAATTTTATCAATTATCAAACAAGGGGGCATGCCCTCTTGCTATGCTGCCTTGGCGCTGGCTTTTTTGCTGGCCGTGGCCTTACCATCTCCCGTACGAGCCGCTAGCACCCCCACCACGATTGACCTCGCCCTCATCGACTCAAACACGCTCGCGGGGGTACTGAGTGCGACAAGCATCAACGTGGGCGGGCGGCGCCACGCTGGTCACCGGCGCCGGCTCCACGCTGACGTCCACCGGCGCGATCACTGTCAGCGGCGGGACGCTGACCATGCCAAACGGCGGAGCGGTCAGCGCCGGCAGCGTGACGATCGGTTCCGGTAGCACGGTCTTGATCGACGGCTCCAACATCCTCCTGAACGTGACAGCCGATGCCAATCCGGAGGCTACTCAGCGCACAGCGTTGCTTACGCTTAGCATACCCGGCGTGATGGTGAAAACCGTGCAGGTTACGCAGGATGCCGGCGTCAATCCGGCTACGGGCTTGGAAGCGGCCGGAACGCCTTCGGTCATCGTCTATTCAAAGCGGGAATGCGGTGGTGAAATCGGATACGCCCATCAAGAGCATGGCGGTGTATGATGTTTCGGGGAAAATGCTGAAACCGGTGAAGGGGGGCGGCAGCCTTGTTGCGATCAGCGGCTTGCCCTTGCAGCAGGTGCTGATTGTGAAAGTAACGGACGAGCGTTCAATTAAAAATTATAAATTAATCCTGCTGTCATCTGCGTCATCTGCGTTCAAAAGTCCCCTGTTACCCCTAAATCCCCTAAAGGGGACTTTGGCGCAGTGAAATATACAATCGTACTGCGCAATCTCTCCCTTTAGGGGGCTGGGGGTAACATTAGATAACCCCGAGCTGCGCTACGCTTGCACGGGGCTATTTATGTTATACGCCTTCCGACGTATTCTGCTGCCCTGATTATTGAAATCTCTCAACCTGAGTTCGGGATAAGAGATAGCCCGTAGGGCTTTTATATCAATAGAATACGATTCCCAATCCAACAACTTTTGTCCGTAGAACATACACCGTGAATGTCCGACGGAAAAAGAATTTTGAAAATTAAATATATTCTTGTAATTTTGCCGAAGTATAAAAAGAGTATTTTATGAAAATATATCACGGTGGCAATATGACAATTGAAATGCCTAAAATTTTGAAAAGTAAGTTCCCAAAGGATTTCGGAGAAGGTTTTTATTGTACCGAATTGGAACAACAAGCTATTCGTTGGGCAAGTCGTTACGACACCGCTGTTGTTTCTGTTTATGAATATACGCCCGACAAAAACCTAAAAATGCTTGTTTTCAAAGAAATGACGGAAGAATGGCTCGATTTTATTGTTGATTGTCGTTCGGGCGGAAAGCATGATTTTGACATGGTAATTGGGACTATGGCTAACGACCAAATATACAATTATATATCCGATTTTATCGACGGCATACTTACACGAGAGCAGTTTTGGGTTTTGGCAAAATTCAAACGTCCAACGCACCAAATTTGTTTTTGTAACGAAAAAGCATTAAAAACTTTGCAATTTATTGATTATAATAAAATTAAATAATTATGACAGGCAGAGAAGATAAAAGCGCAAATAATTTGTTTTTCCTGTGTTCTTTGATAGAATATATAGGCAGAAAAACAAAAAATCACCGCAATGTGGTTGTAAATGCCATTGGCAAATATGACTTACAACACATTTTTGATTTGGCAGATGTTTATCATAGTGAAAACATTGATAAATTATCGTTTGAATTGACAGAAAAGCACAACATAGAAAGCGGAATATTTGACAATGTAGCAAACGCAAAATACTCAATTCCAACTCATTGGGATATTGGAAAAGTTTATAAACGTTTGATTCTTGAAGTTAACAAAAAAGAAAATGAATCATTAATTAACACTTTATCAGAAGTTTATAGCTCTTGGTTGTCGCGAAAAATAGAAGATTTCAACAATAGCGTTTATTACGAAAGTCCTGATTATCTTTTTCAATCGTATTTGAAAGGCGAAAGCTTATGACAACCAATACCGGAAACAGTTTTGGAGTGTAATCAACGAAATCTCCTTTGCTGGTTGCTGCGGTATGCTATGAACAGGGTAATAAGAAAAAACAGGATGGAGGCTATAAAATAAGGCAGGATTTCGAGGAAGCCGCTATCACGGACGAAAATGTTGTTGAACCCGTTCAATCCCCAGTTTAACGGAGAGACCTTGCTGATGATTTGCATAAACCCCGGCATCCAAAAGAGCGGAATCCACACGCCGCCGATAGCCGCTAAAATGACGACAGATACCGATCCGAATACACTCGCCTGCTGGTAGGTTCGGGCAATACTGCCGATGGCTAAGCCGTAACCGATAGCGGCTAAGGATGATGAAACGGATATGGTAGCCATAGCCAACCAACTGTGTCCGAGTTTCAGAGCCGGTAGTCCAAACAATGGACTGATATACATGCCGGTAATAATTAACAGGGTCAATTGCAGCATGCAAACACTTAGGTAGATGCCTATCTTGCTTAATACATAGAGATTGAAAGAACAGGGCATTGTCATCAAACGATTGAAACAACCAATCTCACGTTCGCGTATCATATTACCTGATAACGAAATGACAATAAAAAAGATAGCAAACATACTCCATGCAGGAACGTTATGCTGGGTGGAATTAGGCACGATTCTCGACTTGTCGGATTGCGCGTATGATTCGTCAATCGTTATGATTTCACCGGTAGCTATATTCAGGTTTATTGGTATGGGAACAAGGCGGTTCACTTGTCGGGATATTTCGGAAAGCAACAGTTGATTCTGTACAGTCAGCGCATTCTCATGGATGGCGCGGATCAGTGAAACGCGAAAAGATTCTTTTGTTGTAGGGTCAACAAGCAGCTTTATTTTAAGCGGTTGTGGCATTATGGAATCTTCTTCCCCGTCGCTGTTGAATGCACGTTCAACTCCCTGCCGCACATGTTCGCGTAAATTTTGCGTAGCGTTCGCCGGAATAATGATGCCGATAAGATAGTCGCCTTTGGATACAGCGTTTTCGACCTCTTTTTCCGTAAGCTGCCGTCCTTTTGCGCTGGTCGATACATCAAAAATCTTGCTTGTCATTATCTGTCGGCTGACCATAATACCTAACGAATCATTGTCGTTGTTAAGCAGATACAGCGAGATACGGTTTTCGGTCATCGAGCGGAACGTGCTGTCCTGAAGGTAAGTCATCAATATAACCAATGCCCAAGGCATCAAGAAAAGCAATACTACGCCCCAGAAGTCGCGAATCAACAGCAAAAAATCTTTGTATAACAGGTTTGCAAAATTCTTCATTCTTCTTTCCTATCTTATATTCTTTAGGTTGTTTTTTGGATAAACAGTTCTTCGAGAGACGATACCGATGCTTCGGCAATCAGCTCGTCCGAGACGCCTTCACAAACAATTCGCCCGTGATGAATCAACGCAACCTGCGTACACAACTGTTCCGCTTCTTTCATATCGTGGGAAGTATAAACGATTGTCATGCCGTTCCGATGAAGGAGCTGCAGGTTTTCTATAATGGTCTGCCGCGAATGAACATCCACGCCGACCGTCGGTTCGTCTAAAAACAACAGGCTTGGCCGGTGCAGCAACGCCGCAATCAGATTCACTTGACGCTTCATTCCTCCGGAAAGATGTCCGATTTTTGTGCGGCGGCGCGATTCCAAACCGAAATCACGCAGGTACGCATCTATCCGTTCGTTCAATTCAGCAGACGGAAGTCCGTACATACCGCCAAAAAAATGAAGGTTTTCGACCACCGTTAGTTCCGGATACAACGCTATATCTTGCGGGACAATGCCAATGAGCGATTTTATCTCCGACATTTTGCGTCGTACATCCAATCCATGAATCATGACCTGTCCGGCGTCATACGAAATCAGTCCGCATAAGATGGAGATCGTTGTCGTCTTACCGGCGCCATTGGGTCCCAACAAACCAAAGAACATACCTTTTTCCACCTGCAGCGTTAATCCATCCACCGAAGGATGCGAAGCCTGACGGTATGTTTTGTATAAGTCTTTGATATAGATGACAGAATCGGTCATATCTTTGAATGACTTTTTATCAGTTTTTCCAGATCGGTAAAAAACAGTTTTTCCTGGTTTCCGATATCTTTCAGCCGGTCGCCGATTGATTGAAAAGTAACATTTTCCCCAGCGCGTT
>Ga0123357_10002150_pt1 | contig 21725 bp, 12 predicted proteins | sample TergutEmb28metaG_FD_89873 | JGI IMG/M metagenome (GOLD analysis project Ga0123357, IMG submission 89873) | Embiratermes neotenicus P4 segment gut microbial communities from Petit-Saut dam, French Guiana - Emb289 P4 | ecosystem: Host-associated > Arthropoda: Insects > Digestive system > Gut ... | reverse complement strand
TTACCGAATGATAAATAGTCATGCAGTTATGAATAACAAGGGTATAAGCTACGTGGATTACAAATGTTGGTGAAGTTAATCGTCTAGTTTACAGAGTATTCGGTCACTCTGAATAGCAAGTGATATGCACGTCCCATTAGACTGATGATATGTACGATATTATTTGCATGTCACAGGGCTCTCCATTTAGAAATACCGTTATACTGTTGTACTGTTCGTTTCCTTGTGGGGATTCCGAGACTACTGGGGTAGGTGTTGTTTGTTGTTCCTCTTGTTTTGCTGTAATTATTTCTTAATTCATTTACACAAACTCTTAATGTCACACTCTTTCACTCTTTTGTAGTATCATGAGTATCACCGAAGAAGAAAAATAGTGTATATCTCATATATTCTTTGATATATTCAGCCAAGGCTTCTCGATTAATTAATTCGTAAGCTGTTTCACTTTATATTTTAACTGAAAGAGTTTAAACCTTCGAATTAAGTCGGAATACTATAAAAAAATCTTGAGTACGGATAAATTTGGAAGGAAGCGAGCACGGGCTATTTCAGTGCAGCGTTTCAGTTTTTATTTGAAGCTAACCGAGAAACAACACGATAAACTGCACCAATCGAACGCTGCGTTACTTGAACACAACAATCAAAAGTTCTTGATGCCTTCCGTTTTCCACACACCGGAAACGTCATCGGCAGAATGCAGCAACCAGTCCCAGTGTACTCCCCAATAACTCAGCCAGTATCAAGAAAGACATTCATCGCTTGGTAACTCAAAAGGATGCAGTTATATATTTTGTGTGTTAGTGGATTAAATACAGCTGTAGCATTCGCTTTACGGCCGGCATTTATCGAATTCATATATGCAGCATGTCCCTAAGTCATAGTGGAAATCTGGCGTTGTGATATTTCATAACCAAATACGCTTCGTGAGAACAAGAGCGAAATTTACGGATAAAAACTCATAACTTCGCTTTGTTACACAGAATTCAACGTAAAGGCATTTCTTGGCTTACACGTGCTGCAATCTCAGGCATAGACTTTAGATCGGTTGTTTTGTGTAGGTGAAACTGCGTGAGATTTTGTTAGTTGTCAGCCTTTCACGACTCCTATTAACAGATGAAAGCCTTCTGGGTTTTATCACCTTTCATATTCGTAGGTTGACAAACACGTTTCTTGGGACGTTAGTGTGAATCCACAAATTTACAACCGCTCAGTTTAGCCCATACCTGGATATAATTTGGTCACCTCGAACACGGAAGCAGCACGGAGGCATCTCTGGGAATGCCAGTGCAGTTGCGCTGGATAATGAAGTGATTTATACAGATGTTTTTATCCGCTATTACTTATGAAAGAAGGAAGTCGACAGCATTCTCCATTATAAACTCATCCATCAACAGGCACAGGAATCAGATGGCCTGATTTACTTGGGAAATGTGTTATAAAAAGTGAATGGTGGGATTGCCAGTAGCCATCGTTTTTCAATTTTACTTCTCTATATGCCATTAGGAATGTCCAAACAATGTGGATGGAAATGAATGGAAGGCATCATTAGGTAACGATGATGAATTATTATCTTAGAATTTAGCAATGATTTCGGACTGAAATGAGACCATTAAAGAAGAAAGCGTTATCCGTTCATGTGAGTTTCGCACTGTCATAATTTGATGATAATGAAACTGCAAATATATCCGTTGAAAATGTTTAACTTTGAGGTACAATTGAAAAGTAGTAATAAATTGAAGTGGATTTATGACAGTATTAAAAGACAGTTAAATGTAAGAAATATGTGCTAACATACAATACAAAATATTTGTTGTTTTTGTTTCCGTCGAAACCCCAAACGGTGTTACAGTACCCTGTACAGAAATACGAGCTGGTGTCAAAACATCTGTGAGGTTGACCCTTTAACACCTAGTATGTATTAATGTAGCTACCGAAAGGTTAACACTAGAAACTCTGCACGTTTTTCACTCAGCGTGAGAATATGTTCCTTATTATTCGTGTAATGAAGAGTGATTATGTCCCTTTACAGACTTAACTTCAGGGTTTCCCTAATGGAACCAAACTGCGTTGTCTTGATGTGACTACAATGTAGATATATTTCAGTCTTGAAGGGTTAAATGAGAATATCTGAAGAACGGGCGAGCAGTGCAAGTGGCAGAAAGCAAATGCTGACCTGGCAGGAGAGAACAAACGGAAAATCATTCTGGGACTACTGGATCATTCCTGCAATCGATCTCCACAAAGAAGATAATCATGTAACTGCAGCACGCTCTGTTCCATAGTGTCAGTAAACTACTGATTTAAAATCGGGAGTCGTCCTACAAGGCAGTGAATTAGGTTTTGTTGTTCCCTGAAAATGTCAGATTATATTGCAGAGCACTTCCCTGTGGAACAAAGAGGCCGAAACGTGGAGCTGCAATGTGTGTAACTTTATCTCCTTCCCCGTATATTTCTTAACAGCTTGGTGCTTAAGCAGAGATAACTTTAAGTTATCTCAAGCATAGATAAATTTATATTTTAACTTGTTTTAAACGGACAAAATTTTGCGTTAAATTGTCTTAGGCAAAAAAATCTAAGTTTAACTTACTGTAATGTAACACCACATTAGTTGGCTTACATTAGGTATTTCATCAGCTGCTTATGGCATATCAAAATATGGAAGCTCAGATTACAAAATAAAACCATTAACATCTATCCGTGCTATTAAATTGACTCTAACTCAAACCATTCGCCACCAGTTTCAGCAATATCCACATGAATACCCTACCAGGTCCACGTAAGCTGAAGAAATCATCTATGTACGCGTGCGGTTTGACTACCCAATTTGTTGTATATATTTCTCGTTTCTCTATATGCGCTACATTTTTCCCCGATATCTAACGATCAGACCCTTCTTACGGTATGCTTAAAAATGAGTATAAATTATGTCTCGGGAAATTTTGTCAGTTTTCTCAATCGTGTGTTAATTTGCTCGAAGTTTGGAGAGATCGTGAAGGTTGTAACAAGAATGAATCAAAAATGGCGATGGTTAAAATATTTTCAAGTTATGACAGTATTGGGATAATTGGTACGGGAGTAAAGATTCATTATTTCAAAAAGTTTAGAGTGAGGTAAATGGATTGAAATGGGAACCTTTTTGTTATTTTGTGTCACTATGTACCGGAATGTGCCACTGTTTATTTTAATAGAATAAGAAGTTCAGTAGAAAGACACTACCTTAGTCTCCTATTAAGAATTCATAATTCAAAATCCCACGAGTGGAATTTGACACCTGCGAAAACCCTAAATCTCATGCATGTTTTAATTTTATGACTCTCTCTCTCTCTCTTGTCAATGTCACAAAAGGGGGGAAAAAACCAATGCCTGAATCTTGTGTATAAAATTAACTTAATAGTCCAATTTACGTCAATGAGTAACTCTTGCCTACGCCGCAGCATCCCATCGGCTTCCCGCGGAAACCTCATCAGACAATTACCAACATAGTCTCCACAAGATTGAATAGTATCATGCGGCTCTCTTAAGCAAATTAAAAATTATACTGCTAATAATGTAAATTGCTATTACTTTGCCAAACAGGACAGGAAACAAGCTTGAGCGATCTTATATTATTTATGGGTAATTATTGTCTGCAGCAACAACAGATCGTGAGGCAAATTACTAACCGGCATGTAAAACGTGTATAAAATGACGGTACTTGCACTAGGCGACGGATATAGACAGAAATGAAATGGCAGCATTGCACCTGTGTCTTCGTACATTACCGATAGTAATTTTATAACTTATATAAATATACAATTATGTGTCAGTCAAACACAACACAACACAATTTTATTTTATTATGTTTATTGTTGTATTAGGGAAACCTGTTTCGATTCTTACAGAATCATCTTCAGGCCCTTCTAAGAAAATAGATCCTTACTTAAAATGTTTAAAAATGCGCTGTCGGATCCCAAAAGCTTACATTCTTGATAAAACTATGTATAAAATGAATGTGTCGTTTTGTTCAGTATAGAAATCCAACCACTCATCACCGGAGATAAGAGCCTAAAAGTTCGTCAAGAATACAACATCAACGTAGGGAAGACATCACTTACCAAGCGCAACATTACCGCATAACTTTTAACCCTTAGGATCCTAACGTTGTATAACGTTGTTTAAAGCTTATATACATGTTTTGTAACTAACAACAATATATTCGTGTATCCTCTTTCATATGTACCGGTTAAAGTTTTAAAATTAGGTATCCCGATTGTACTATAAGAACAAAACGACACATGCATCTTATACATACTTTTATCAAGAATGTAAGCTTTTGGGATCAAACAGCGCATTTTTAAACATTTTAAATGAGGATCTATTTTCTTAGAAGGGCCTGAAGATGATTCTGTAAGAATCGAAATATGTTGCCCTAATTCAATAATAAACATAATAAAATAAAATTGTGTTGTGTTTGAGTGACACATCATTGTATATTTATATACATATGTGTTAAACACTTCGGGATGGAAAACATTAAATTTTATAACTACCTGCCGATATTAAAGAAAGTTGTTATGAACGTTAAGTTCCTGTGAACTCCTACATATTGTTCCATTCAATGTTGTTCAGCGCCATGAAGATTATGAATATTATGTTTCTAACTGTCATATACTGACAAATTACAGAATTAGAAATGGAGATTATACAAAGAATGAAAATAAATACCCTCTACATAGGGAAAATCTCTAAATGTGTATAATACAGCAATAATACAGACCAGTAAGAATTTTTCCTAGATACAGTGTATTTTGTTGGTTGATTTGTACAATGTTTGATTTATAAAAACATGGAAACTTGCAACACTATAAACATATCTTTCGTATTTCCTACCAGCCTCTGGATAAAGATGGGAATATCTGAAGAACACAGGTTATTAAGAGAAATGATTACGAACACATGATATTACGTAGTTTAAAAATAAAAATTCAATGGAAACACTGTCAAACAAAGCTCAAATTTAATGTAAAAGAGTAACTTTTGTACAACGTGCTACATGTTTCGGCTCAAAAGGACAATTTTCAAGCGTTATATAGATATAATAATATAAAGAAGATAAATCGGTTGTATTATAAATCTTACCCTAGTTGAGATCTCACCATTTACATTCATAATTTTACAATTATTAATATTTTCAACTTCTGCCTTTGTATGACTTAATTTATTATAGGTTTTGTTTTGTACAATGAGCGAATAAAAACAAAAGAAAAGTAAAACGCTCGATCACTCGAGAATACAAACAACGAATGACAGAACTTGCCATAATTTGTAAAATAAGGCCAAGGAAGATGATTAACGGATAAAACAAATGTATATTGTCACTACGTCGACATAATATAATCAAGAAATTCTCACACATGTATAATCATATGAGACAAACAAAAACGCAGAATTGCAGCTTAGAGATAGTATAAAGTAGGCGTATGAAATTAATGGAATATTCTAAATATAAAAAAGCAGTTTAGAACAATCATACAGCTAAATAAGTAAAAAACTCTATTAATCCGCATAGCATATCAAATAATAAATTTTAAGCGAAAATGATAAATATTTTAATGCAGTTAATAGCTGTAAAATTACTAATGTAAGGAGTGGGCTCTCACACTTGCGACAAGATTTACAGCAAATCTTATTTATCTTCCCTTTATAACGTTTCCTTTTATAAAGCCTGATGAAGGCCATATTTGGCTGAAACCTGTAACTTGTTTTAAATAACGTATTTTGCACAACATATTTGTAGCTGCGACGGATGGAGATTATTTATTAAATTATTACAACTATATAAAGACGTCCATTTTTGGACAGCATAAAATTCTTTACGAAAATTTAAAATCCTTCTCCGACAGTCATGTTTAGTTTTCAGCGATATCAAAATATTAATATGGAAACGTACGTATACTCCTCGATAAAAAGCATCTGGAAGTCTATAAGCATCATTTCAATAATCTTTTCATCTGTTTATTTGTCGTACGGTTGTTTTCCAATTTATCGGTACGCTGATATTAGTTTTGCAAAGTAAGAACCGTTCTTAAAGTGTATGCTTTACTAGTTTGTGACTGCACAAAAACACATAATAATCGTCGTGGTCGTTTCAGTAATAAGGACTGAAAAGTTTTATCTTATGTTGAAAAGGAAAAGATCAAACGCTGCAGTTTTAATGAAGAATTACGCTTGTAAACTTAAAATTTGTAAATATAAAGAAAAAATGTTTGAATTGTGATGTACAGTGAATAATGAACCACCACTTTTAAAAGGTAATGTGTCTACAAGAAAATTCGAATCAAAGAAAAAGTGTGAGTAAAGAAAATTTGAAATTAATGGAAGTTCGCTTTTCTACACTACGCAGAAAATATGCAAGACAAAATTACTGCAAAAGCACAAACCAGAAACAAATATTAAAAGCAACTGGTGCCAGTAACTGCGCCATTTGTTGTAAGAAGTTGACGTTTGTTGGGTTCCGCAAATATAATTCATTTAAAGAAATTCATGGAACTGAGTACTTCTTTAAGGGCTAGTATATTAGGAGATTCACCATCGCTATCTTTATCGTTGCACCGTGCAATTTGTAGAGTCATTTAATCAGCACACCAACTAATGCACATACATAATTTTTTTTTACATTGAAACATTTAAAATCGCTCCAACAAGTTTCGATCCTAAGATCATCTTCAGGGAGCTACACTGTTCCTTGCTAAAGTCACATTTTTAAAACCACTCACTGATTAATTTCCTTATATTAACTTGGTGCTGTGGCAGAATGTCGTATTGTGTAAGTCGTACGCTGCTGAGAATGCGCCTGACTGTATGTGTGTGTGTGTGTGTGTGTGTGTGTGTGTCGTGTGTTACGCTGCGTGAGACTCACTCAGCATAACACAGACACACACCAGTCTCAATTGGTGTGCTAATTAAATGATTCATAACCTTGTTCACACCACCTCCTCATTTCAACCAGTGTTGAGGCAGATGAATCGCATGCTTCCCCATTCTACTTGTTTAAGATGCATTTAATATCACATTCTCTTCTACGCCTGTTTCTTCTAAATGGTCTCTTTCCTTCAGATTTCTCCGCCAAAACCCACATTCATATTCTACTCCATACATGCAAAATAACCCGCCCATCTCATATGTTGTAATTTGATCAAGTCCATATGAACTGTGAAGATATTACAGATAATTTTACAAAAATAAAAATGTTTGTCCAAATAATAACAATTAGAAAAGATGAATGAAAAGACAACTTCGGCGACATAAACATAGGCAAAAGGATAAAAATATTCTGTTTTAAGTAAAATCTCCTCTTACAATAATCAGAATTTGTACATAAAAACCAACTAATAAAATACTTGGGACAACAATTATTTTGTTATCGATGTTTCACTCTTACTAGTTTGGGCACTTTTATCTATGCCCATATAGTTCATTCTAAAATATACATGTAAAACTTGTTTGTAACTTAGAGTCCCAAATTTGTAGGTTTAGGTAATGAACAACAAAAACCAAGTATGCCAGAAGGACTATAACCGTACACAATAAAATACAATATATGAGTGTATCTAAATTTTATAAAAGTAAAACTAAGACAAAATCAATAATAATAATAATAGTTCACGAAAATCGAATAGAGATAAAATAGAAAATATAGAAAAAAATCAGAATAAGGATAATGAGAATATAGTGGGATTTGAGGAATGAACGATAATGGGTTCAAGGAAACACCATTTCAACATTAAATTATTATATTTCATACACGGAATATTCTATCTTTTAATTAGTTTATCATACAAATCTGGGTTTATAAAGCATGTTATCAGATATGTTGGTCACAATGTGTTGCCTTCCGGCTTTTGTTCTGACGAATTAAATGCTTGAAGATGACTAAGAGTCATCGGAAATCTAATAATTGCTGTAACGGCTTCCTACTTAGTTTATGGTGATTGGCATATTGACGACATTCATGTTGTTGGTTAAATCTGTCAATCAATTGTGTTTAATACACGGACATGAAGCAGACAAAAAATTACATAACATTATTTACATGGTGCATAGTCTTTCTTACGAAGTTTATAATTGCTCATCTAATGACAAATTCACTGCTTAAAGCAACCCTACTTTTATCACTGCATTCGCAACGGACTTTATGACCAGCCAGTTGCATCTTTCTACACTGATGTACCAAACTGCAGAATACATACTGGAACGTTATGGTTATCACACAGGACGCGTGTCCGAAGTACGTGAAATTCAAATTATAAAGGATTTCCAGTTCATGTTCTCCAATAGAAACTCATGACCAACGTGTGAATAAATCCTGAAATTCTGCACACAGAGCAATAAAAGAAATTTATTGCTTTGCTTCAGCTTCATTTGGTATTTTGAAAGGTTCCTTTCCTTTGCGCACATTTGGCATTCCATACGGGCCGAAATATTTGGGTTTTCGTATAAGACTTTGTCAGTCTTGTTCTCTCCTTATACTTTATTTATTAGGCTGCTTAACTCTAAAAACGTGACTGCAGGATGTCCTCCATGCCGGATGTCCAAACACTGTAGCCTGTGATCAGATTTTACAGCAGTACCATCCCCAGTATCTCATTCCGTACTCTATTGTCATTCGCTTCCTAATGTTTACTTGGGTTATATTAGCTGCGTATTTTAGTACTCTGGTTTTTAAGCAATAAATAAGTGGTAAGAAATTTCAGATGGACCGGTAATATTTTTAATTAAACTCTTTATATCTAGCTACATATTTCGGGTCTTCATTGAACTATCTTCAGGCTAATATGACTTTATTCAAGAAAGTATATTAATTCAAACACAACTGCTTTAAAAAATGTAAGATCTTATAATTTTTTAATGCGTAATTGCCATGAATTGCAAATGAAATCACTAAAATTAACGTGAAAACCCCAAACCTATTTTAAAAATTTCCCTGCGTCTGTTCCACGAAGTATAAATGTTGTACAGCTTATTTACTGAGCACTGAAACTATATGAAATGTGCCAATTAAGAATAGAGTTTAATTGTTTTATTAAGCTTTATCTGAAAGAACTCCATAAAATTAAAGTGTAATAGGAAAATCATTTCCACCCATTAAACCAAACCTTTAATCTCCGTAAATGTTGAACGGACACTTTAGAACTTGGTGCCCGAACCTTCAACAGAAGTTGCATAATAAAGACAGCAACCATTTTGTTTTATACTAAAAACTACAATTTTAATAATTTTGAATTTTGGATGTACCATGTTTTCCGTTCTGATAAAGAGTTGGCGGTTTTCCCGAATTAAAATATTCGTCTTGAGACCAAGTTTTATATTTCTTAAGTCCTTAAGAGAGCCAAGGTGTCGGTATTGAGTTCATATACATTCCGTGCAATAATTAGACACATACACTGAATTGAGTACTTACGTATGCACTTTTATTTTATTTATACTTTTCTATTGTGTCATGGTCACCAAAAGGTTTCGGCCTGTCATGTGGCCATCTTCGGTGTGATTTCTTTGAGCACAAGAATACAACTATAATTACAACGTGTCTGAACCACTCCACAGTAATAAAATCTTTCAATTTTTGGTTAAAACACAGTGTTGAATAATAAAATAAAATATGGGTTATTGTAAAAATATACGTACTTACTTACTCCATGGTGCAGAGTCCTTCTTGAGAAGCTAACTGGTTTGCAGCTAGTCGAGAAATTCCCCGCATTTTATGGAACCCGAATGTTCATTACAGCACTCACAAGCCTTCGCCACCTGTCCCTACACTGGGCCAGCCCAATCCAGTCCATATACCAAAAACCCACCTCCTGGAGATCCATCTTAATATTATCCACCCATCTACGCCTAGGTCTTCACAGTGGTCTCCTTTCCTCCGGTTTCCCCAGCAAGACTCTATACACCCCCCTCTCCTCACCCATACATTGTAAAAATATAAGAATTTAAACTAATTTCGAGTGTTTCGAGTGTTTCGTGTGATGTGTGCAGCAGAAACATGTGGTGAATTGTAATTCAGAGTGCTGGGTGATGTGTACGTAGTTTGGATGGTGAAATGCTTGAGTTGTTCACCACGTGTACCTGCTGTATAAATCACTCCACATAATCTAAATTATTTTAACTTTCGATAATTTTACAACAAAACTTTACTTTCTTAAAAAATTGAACACTGACTTTTTACCGGAAATTATATGGTTTTTGATGCTGTGGATTAGTTTAGACACTTTTATTTACAATTGCACTTCTGTTCTCAAAGAAATTACCCTGAAGATGGCAACATGACTTGCCGAAATATGTTGGTGACCATAATACAATAAAATTACATCAATAAAATTAAAGTGCATTTTTTGGCTTTCGAAACAACTTGTGCCCATATTGTTTGCCGGTGTACACCGCAAAAACTACTGCCTCTATTTCACGCAGAATTGAAACATTTCCAGAGATTTTCCCTCCAAAATGGAAAAATTAATAAAAGTAATAAAATGATTATTTTTGGTTTGGTAAGATCATATATTTTATAATTACTGCAGTGCACATGAATTGCTGCAATTTGTGATTAGGCAGTTAGCGATGCCAAGTACAATATCTCCCCCTTCCTGATGTAGCACAATTGTCCGCGCAGTGAATGACAGCCCAAAGTCAACGTTTGTCACCTCTTGAAGAAATGAGTACAGCAGCAGCAGCAGCAGCAGCGAATGCAATGACTATTACAAAGAGGAGGGACAGGGACGAATACAACCCCTGAATAGGTGACACAGCTTTGATTACAACGGATGCTACATTCTAAAGAGAATATTACTCTCAGATGCGGCAAGGAAATTTCTTCCTATATACAACTTTCGAAAGAACGGGAACAGGTTGAAAATTTACACTATATTCGTTAAAAAGTAGAATTCCAACTTGGATCATCATGGACTGTAATATCAACATCATATACAATGTATTTTTGTAACCTGACGGTACAGCGCAATGTAACACAAAACTATTCCACAAATATGGACCTGCACATTCGCAACTTAGTGAAAAACTTAACTGTTGCTCAACTACTCAAGAAATTTCCTGTCGTGTGGAATCTATATTTCAGTAATATATTTACAACAACCTGCCACTGATCCCTTTCTTTAGCCAGTTGAATCCAGTTCGCACCTTCATATCCTATTTCTTTCAAACTTCCCTCAGTATTATCTTACTATCCATACCTAGAATTTCAAGAGATTTCTTTCCTTACATCTTCCACATGAAATAAAGTGAAATACGAACTTGATGCAACTAGGTAATTTTATTGATGTATTCTTAGTTCGACATGTTTCGGGTACATACGCCTATCATAAGGAGCATTAGATGTTGAATTGCAGCACATGGTTTTCTACACCGAGTTTTTGGATGGGTGGTGGTCTTGAGAGCCGCTGTGTAGGTCGTGTGTACGGTGCCGAAGGTGCCGTGCACGGAACCATCCAAAAACTAGGGGCAGAAAACCATATGCTACAACTCAACATCTAATGCTCCTGATGATGGGCGTATGTACCCGAAACATGTCGAACTAAGAATACATCAATAAAATTACTTTTTTGCATCAAGTTGGCATTTCACTTTATTCTTTCCTAAAGACACTCCCGACTAAAATTTTACACGCCTTTAATATCTTTCAATGGGCGCCACATGTTTTATAGTTTGATCTGTAGTGCAGAGTGAAAATCACGAAACACCTCTTTGCGTAACTCTGCTCCACATCACCAAAGTAAACACTGCAGCTATCATGATCATAAAATCGTGAAGAATGCATCACATATGCAAAGATCATATAATGAATTTCAAATATGATTTGGGAAGCTGAAGTAAATAATGTTACCTCAAGCTGTTCCTACCTCAAAGAAAACACACTACATCTCCGTGACACAGATAACTTTTTATTAACATAACCTTCTTGGTTAGAGAAATCGTATGAAGTATATGATGGCAAGGATCGAACAAAATTCAGTCCTTCATTGTTCAAGTAGTTGCTACCAGTACGTATTTGTTTTATTTATGTGACAGTGTTTAGGTAACTGTCAACACTACGACGAATGCTATTTAACATTCTAAAACGAAACATCATAATGAAATAAATAATCCTGGTATAAGTCTTATTATACGTAATGAAAAGATTTTTTAAATAGTAGTTTTACTTCTGGTACTCTTCTAGTAAAAGGGCTACAGACTACAATCAGAAAGAAATAATCAGAACTACCGACTGCTTCCAAACTTCGGTTGTCCCTTCGAGCAGGCCTACTCCATGCTGACCAAATTCACTGCAACAAAAGGAATAAGTTTGTAGGGGCGTTCGCAAAATTGTAAAGAACGACTACTAGCTTCGTCATGTCTGTCTGTCCCTCCATCAGTCCTTCAGCATGGAAAACCTCTGCTCACACTGGACGGATTTTTATGAAATTTGACATTTGAGTATTTTTCCAAAATCTGTCGAGAAAGTTCGAGTTCAATAAAATCTGGCAAGAATAACGGATACTCTGCGTGAAGACCGTATACATTGTTCATCATATCTCTCTCTCATTTCTTCTTGGATTGAGTAATGTTTCATACAAACGTTGTATAGAAAATCAAAACACATTTTTATATTCAATATTTTTTTTTTCGGAAGTCTTACCATTGATGTGATAAGATAAAAAAATATTGCTGAGCGGGGCAGGCCACACACGGCAATATAGTGTAGTGTTAAGGCCATGAACACGCACTCAAAATATGTAATACTTGTTGCTCTTCCACCAAAACATTGGCCGCAAGAATGCGACTCATTGTTATATTATGCGTACTTTTTCTGTCTCCTTTAATATATTGGCTTGAGAATTTTTCTAGACGGTTCGAATTCAGTACAGAAGAACTTATAACAGGTATCTGAAAAAATTCCCAGATAATATCTGGACCTAATATGTGTCACTTAATGAAAAAGGATGGTAGTGTGTGATGAAGAATTTAGAAATTTTACAGATCAGTCATTTGTGTTAGAAGGAAGACGTAAAGTAAGAGAGAAGGGTCAGTCCTGCCAAGATAAATTACATGATTTGTACAATTTTTCACCAAAGGAAGTCAAAGAATTTTCATTATTATTCTAGGTCACGTAGTTTAGATTAAAGAAGCATGAAAATCATAGCCTACAGGGGAAACAAACCACTTCATAAGTGGTATATTCTTGAAATACATGCATAAACACATGAACCAAAACAGAAGTGAATTTTCAGGGCATTTACGAGTCGTAAATTAGTGTTTATATTATGTCAACTGTAACAAACAAAAGCTGGACGAAATTAAGAGGCTACTGAAAATTCAAGATTTTCTACTGGAAAACTGAAGCATCAAGAGTCCGCAAGCAGTACATTTGCTGACAGCTTGATGGCGATTATGTATATGTTAAAACAGTCACGCTCAGACTTGCACATGCATAAACGCATGCGCCAAAATGGTACTTGTGGAAAAGTTGAAGACATCGAAATAAATGTGGCAATTGTACACGATAGTTATGATACTGATCCAGAAAATTTATTTAGCAACAACGATAATGGTAAATACATCTATAATAATGGTCAATAAACAAGATACCATAATCATTCTGTATTGCAGCAGAATCCTATATGTTCACAGAATGACATTTGAGGTCTATTCGAAGACAAAATTCTGCCCTCGTTGAATGTCACTTTGCATGGTGTTTGTTTCAATGGTCGAGGTCGTCTCCATTTCTACACAAGTTCCCTGCAAGCCATCTTTCATTTATGTTGGCATAAAAACCATTTTACTGCGGTAATGTTGGGTAATGCCAAAAAGGCAGGTAAAGACTCTCTCCGCGCCAGTGTGCAAAGTTCGTCTTAGGTATAAAGCTTGTGATGTGGTTTGTTTTAGTGCTTCCTCAAGTTATGACCCATTGACATGCATTATTAGAGACTGCGTGCAGTGAACGCTTAAGGGAAAGGCCGTGATCATCTTTCTGTTTGTAAAAAGAATATCGCAAATAACTGTAGATATTTCATTGAGCATAAATGTGATATTCGGTGGTTTAGATCACCATTTTTTCCGCTCATTTAAATTTTATTCTCATTGGTTTATATAATTTACACCTCAAAAGAAGTTTAAAACTTAAAGCTTTCTTTTTTCCTGTGGCGTTGCGGCTTAACGTGGGCCATGGCCTCCTCATTCTTCTTGAGGTTTCTAGATCACACACAACGACGCATTACAGTCGGTAGGAATCCTCTGGACACGTGATCAGTGTGTCGCAGAGATCCCTACCTGACAACACACAACACACAAACATCCATGCTCCCGGTGGGATTCGAAACCACAATCTCAGCAGGTGAGTAGCCGCAAACCTACGCCTTAGACCGTGCCGCTACTGGGACCGGCAATCTTAAAGTTACAGATTTTATATAAAAGTGTTTCACATAAAATTAGCAAATAACATGGACAGGTGTGTACTGGAAAAAATTTTCTATATCGCAGACATTTAATGACGTACAATTGGAAAGCAATTTAACAGGCTTTTCTCTATAATAGACGAATACAAATACCAACAAGATCTCAAAACCATAGTGAAAGAAAATAAACATTTTGTAATCAAGTATTGGCCTACGTCAATAAAAGGAAGAGTTGAAGCAATTTCTGTAAGAACCTATTACAGGCCCAGAGGGTTCTTGGAGGTTGAGACTTGCAAATATCGAGACAGTCGAAATGAGGAAGTGGTAAGGTTATCAGTCCTACACACCGACCCACTTTATCATTCAAGATATTTTCCTGGTATTCATTTTTGTTAGAGGCTGAGTCGACTGCAGGGCTACAGAGAGGCCGGAAGTAAATATCAATAAAAAAATTCCAATAACGACACCCAGAATCTAACCCGCGAACTTCCGATTTGTAGCCTCAAGCCAACGCGTGCCCCTCGCCTACTTCAATATAATACACGAACTACGCCTCTTTAATTTGTTCAGTTTTTGCCGTATTTAAATTTCAAGACAGCTAGTTACCAATTTAACCATTTTAAGTTAAACTTATCCAAGCTGCATACAAAATGTATCTTCGTGCGTCACAGAGAACTAATTCCATCTTCACTACGAAGAAACATTCTTCAGTAAAATTTATGGAAATAATTACTGTTGCATGCCATAACCACTGGAAAGGAATACACTGTGTGGAAAAACGTTAATGTTGGAACCCGAGGTATATATATATATATATATGTAGTTACACGTGGGCATTAAATTGATTGCTTGATTAGTTAGCTAGCTAAACAGACTCATATGTAGTTAGAAAGCCAAGTGGTGTGCACTTTAATACACTGCATTACGCATTACCACTTTTTTTTTGTTCTATTCCTGATAATATACCAATCAGCTTTTAATCCTCCCCTGAATTCAACCCCGCAATGGATGAGTCATGCCAGAGGTGGGGTTGAGAAACATTAATCCCTGTGCACTTAATCCCTATTTCACTCTATATCATTCATCTGCATAACATAACAAATTACTGAAATAATTCACACAAATGACTGCAATAGGCTCCCAGTGTTACGCCTATGAAAGTTGTTTTTGACTGTGACACACACGTACGCAATTGCACGCAGTTTCTTCCCGTTTTGCTGGAACTAACTTGCGAATTGATTGCGCCCACAGCTAGTTTAGTAGTACACTTGGTTAAGGAAAATTGTGATGCTTATGACAGCAACAAAAATCGCATGTTTAGGATTTCGGTTTTACAGGTGCTAAATGTTCATATTGTGATTTTCCGTGTTGTCACACACAGTAGATTGTTAGGAGGGTTAAAAGGTTCCGGAAAGATGTCTCCTACCGTTACTAGACTTATGCCGTTTACGTCCTGAATACAGAAGTAATATATTCCTCAAGCGCGTTGGTACTCACACGCAAGGCAATTTTCTTGAGGGACGGGATGCCTTATTATAACAATACAGCACTCTTTTAGCCGACTGCAAAAACATCACCATGTCCGCAGGCTTGTCTAATAATTTCGGAAGCATAAGACGTGTAAGAGTAAGAGATACAAAAAAAAAATGAACACGCGAAGAGAAAATTAATATAACACACGTTTGGAGTGAAGAAAATATACGTTTCTGAGTTAAATATTCAGCCTGATTTAGTACCGGTACATCGAACGTTCGTTTTTGTTCTGAAGCCAGTAATGTTCCTTTCAGTTTACTTCACAAATCACCATATCGCCCCTTTCCCGTACTTTCACTGCAGGAGTGTTTATCATGGCGAGAGAAAAATTTGAAATGAAGCCAACTTAACTCAGCGAGATGATTAAAATGGTTATAAGTCAATAAAGATGAAAAAGTTTGAAAAGTTATTCGAAGTAAAAAATGGTCAAAAATATCCATTCTTAGCTTGCGATGTGGCTTAAGGAATCGTAACCGTATATTACATCCACCTGCCATTTACAAACTTACCAATTATTTGGCACAAAAACGCAGGTTAGTGTTTAATATCTGGTCACATTCAGCAGGAATACACATAGAACTTGCTGCAAATGTAAGAATCAAAACGCCTTTGTCGGCAGAATAATTAACAAGACTAAACGACACATTAAGTGGAATACATTTTTATAAAGGTCTAGATATAAAAGTGGACAATTATTTGAATAATTAACAAGACTAAAAGACACATTAACTGGAATACATTTTTATAAAGGTCTAGATATAAAAGTAGAAAATTATTTGAAGTCTCCCAAAAGAGTGGAAACTATCGAAAAATATTAGTGGTACTACGTATGAAACGTATAAAGAGTTGCAATGTTATTAAATAAATGGAATGTTACATGTTAAGTAAATTTCTTACAAATACAGGAGACCTGAAAATCAGCAGGAGGAATGATTGATTCAAATGTTGCTTAACGAAAAAAATTCAGGATCTGAAGTGATATAGCTTTCCCTAACAAAAAAAAGTCATAAGAGAAGGCGAAGATAACAAAGTATATTCCATCCCACAGACAGCCAAATTACAAGAATTAAAGACCTTCGTAAATGAAGTGACTGAATTAGAGACCAGACACTTTCCGTGTACGAACCCAGACCGTTACGGTGAACGCAGCAGCTTATGACGTAGTGTCACACGTCAAGAATTCTTTCGGAACAAATACATAAAAATATGTGCAATGAGGTGAATGGAAGGGAGAGGTCGTCCGAAGCAGCTTATAATGTGTAGACAGAGGGAAAGGAAGAGGCTAAGTTGATGAAGACAGAGCAGGATGGAGCAGAAGATGAGAAGGCCGAGTAATTTCCACAGAAGTATCAAGGTCGGTAAGTTGGGCTGGGGGAGATAAAGGCAGAATAGAGGGTGAATTTATCACAGTAGAAATTTCGGTCACGAACTGCACGAGGGGCTACAAAATTAGATGCACCCTGATAATTAGAGCTGTGGAAAGAGCAAGTAGGAAGAAGAGGGTTGAAACACAGCATGTGCAGAGAATCCTCGCACTGTGTCTCAACGATGATGAATTGGAAGGCTTCAGAATATTTTTAAAAAACCTTACAACACCTACTAAATTACAAGTGCATTTCACTAATGGATTTCGTTAAACATTTGTCAGTAATGGTAATTAAAACTTAAAATCTCTAAATGTTACTGAAAAAATACGCTCCCTTTTGTTTAGAATATTATGCTTAAATGAAGTTTGGTACATTACTTACAATGTAGAAAATTAAAAGGGTAAAAAGCAATGCCTATAGAGGGCTGGGCAAGACCTAGGATTCCAGAAGTTTGAAGCTTCCAAAATTTCTGGACAATGGGCACATGAAAATGACAATGTTGTCAGACCTACGCACCTGCTGTTTCTAAGAGATGAAACTGGTACTGATTCCTGTTAGAAACTGAGTCAACCCAAGGGTCAGATTGCGGCTGGACGGATTAAGGCATTAAAAATTTCCAATAAAACCGACAGTTGTAACGTAAGTAATATAAATTTTCCAAGAGGCTTCTTTTATATTTATCTAACAGTCAAATGACTGGTACTCGAAGCGTCATATAACATCTCGTGGCACTGTACAAGTAAAATTGTATTATTACCAAATCTGCCTTTATACTCTACACGTTTATTTGAAATATGACAAAAATAATGAAGTGATTTTAATCATTAGAGCGTAACATAGCTGGAAACAGTCCAGCGTTCAGGATTCGGAAGGCGTCACAATGTCATTTCTTAAAAGAATAAATGCCATTAGAGTGACATGAACTTGTACTGTCGATATAGGGGATAGTGGTGCATTAAACAGACAATTATAACAGCTAGATACATATCTTTATTATTGCACCGTGCATTTCATAGAGTCACTTTAATTAGCATACCAACTGATGCACTTACATAAAATTTCACAATAAAACACTTAAAATCGCTCCAACATATTTCGATCCTAAGACCATCTTCAGGGAGCTATGCTGTTCCTTGCTAAAGTTACATATTAAAAACAATCACTAATTAATTCACTTATATTAACAGGGTGATGTGGCATCATGTCATATTGCGTAAGATTACGTTGCTGAGAATGCACCTGACTATTGGCGTGCGTCGACGCACACACCTAGGCGTGTATAGGTGGTTAAAAATGACACCTACTTTAAAAAGAAATGGAGGGTTACAAAGGGGACTGAATTCATGTGGCTTGGGAGCGTGCCCAGTAGCGGGCTGTAGTGAATGTCGTAATGAAAATCTCAGATCCACGAAAGGCGTGCGGAAATTGCTTACGAGCTAAGAAATCATCACTTTCTAAAGGAAAAGATCGAAAGGTCTAAAATGTAGTAAAAATGATATAGAAAAATTCGTTCAGATAGATTTCTTGATGCAGTGTTATCAAATATTTTAGTAAAATGACTTATTTTCTCCTCCTCCTTCTCCTCCTCCTCCTCCTCTTAAGCATTCTTCATGCTACACTAGGTGCCAACAACTGGTCTCCCTCAATGTCCCTTCAGTAACAACCACATGCTTCTTTTTAAGAAAAATCAACTTTGAGGCATAATTCTAAATATTTGAAGTGTACGTTGGAGTAAAATCAATTAATTTTTAAGTGACGTGAATAAAGTTTGAATTTCAGTCCCGTTCGCCGTTTTCATGTGACTGATATCTGAACATATATTTTTGAATTTAATAATCGGAGAAACAGATTGTATTGCACCCTACTGCGATAAGGGATGCAGGAAGGCGGTGAACGTACGGTTAATTGTTCAGCAGAGGAAGTTGGCAGCACTGTTGTGCGGCAGCAGTGCGAAATAGACACATTGCATTGAGTCACGACATTTCTAATCTATGTCTGTTCCTGTATTGTATTGTAATGAATGTTACACAAGCACGGGAAAGTTAGAGGTATCTATAAATGAAGGATTTGTATTTGCATTGTTGTAGCTTTCCATATGGCCATGTCCGGAGATCAAACTTGTTCATTCAAACACATAATGATTAACTGAATCGGTACCTACAGGAAGTTTGATTACATATGTTCTGCGGCAGGTCTTTGTTACGAAAAAATGACTAAAATTAATGTGTATAAGATCATGGAAGAACACTTTATTGGCAAAGAAATAATTTAGCTGTAAGTACAAAATTTAGGAGCGATCAAATGAAGGTCGAGATGGGTGGGGCAGGTAGAACACACGGACGAGATGAAAAAATCACGTAGCCTCTTGGTTAGAAAACATGAACGAAAAAGGTCGCTGTGAAGACCTAAGCGCACATCGGAGAATAATATTAAAATGAATATTAAGGAAATAGAAATGTGTGTTGGAGACTGGAATCAACTGGCTCAAGATAGGGGTCAAAGGCGAGCCGTTTTGAAGAACACAATGTGGACAAATCTATGGTTTCCATAAAATGCGGCAAATTTGTTGATTGGTTGAGGAACTCTAAGCTTCTCAGGAAGAAATCTGCTCGATATATAATACAGAGAGAATGCTGTTGTTCATGCCATAACCATCGCAGCTAAACAAGTGTTTCTGACTGTAAAATAAATGCTTCACAATCACAAATCACAAATTATCATTCCATCAATGCTTCACAATCATGCAACACCAGTTATCATTCCATCACATGTTCACACTTGATTCACTTATTATTATTCAATCCATTTTCCATAACTAAAAATCACCAGTCATCATCCAGTCAATGCTTGACACTCAAGTATCACGAAATATCATTCCATTCATTCTTCAAACTCATGTGTGACCAATTATAATTTCGTCAAAAACATCTGATACATTTAGTTAAATAGTAATTTCAAAACATTCTGTGGGCTTTGATTAATTTGCAATTAAAATTAATCATAAAATTCCTTTTAAAAAGGTGATATCTGTGTCGTCGCGAAGTGGTTAGTATTTGTGCTTCATATTCTACGAACTAGAAACACAAATATTTAACAATTACCTTGATCATCGGTTTTCAGGCGCGTTGCGAAATTTCGAAAAGAGACCATTAGCTTCGTCATTTCTATCGGTTCGTCTGTCCGTCCGTACTTCCGTCCCTCTGTCCTCATGGAACAACTCTGTTCACACTGGACGGATTTTAATTAAATTTGATATCTCAGTATTTTTCCAAAATATGTAGAGAAAATTTAATTTTATTAAAATCTGACAAGAATAACGGGTACTTTCATGACGAACAATATACATTTATGGTTATATCTTGTTCAATTCTTCTTAGAATGAAAAGTGTTTCAGACAATGCTGTAGAGAAAATCAAAACATATTTCATTTATCATAACTTGTTTTTTTAATCGTGCCGTTTATGAGACAATGTGGAAAAATATTTTACAGTCGGGCAGGCCACAAATAACATTGTGGAGCATGCTCATTGCGTGCTGGATGCGTAAGCCTAAAATCACACTCTCGGAATATATAAAAATTGCTGATTTTCGACTGCAAAAATGTTTGCAAGAACGCGCCTCTACTTTACGTTTTCTGTACATTGCCTGTTTTTTTTTATCGAGACAAATACAGGAACAGCATTTAGACGTAGGTGAGGCCAAGATTCCCGCATTTCAAAACTTAAACTAATTCATCGTTTTGTGTTTTCGCGCAAAATTGGGAACAGCGACTATTATATGCGTTACGTATATCTTTACGTCTGTTCATCTGTCCGTCCGTCCATCCGTCCGCCCGTATGAAACAACTCGGCTACTACGGGATGGATTTTCATGAAATTTGATATTTGGATATTTTTCCTAAATCTGTCGAGAAATTCAAGTTTCTTTGAAATATGACAAGAATAACGAGTACTTTACTTGAAGACCAATAAAACTGTTGATCATACCGCGTTCAGTTCTCATTAGAATGAGAAATGTTTCAGGGAAATATTCTAGAAGAAATCAGAAGACACATTTCAGGTACAAAATAGTATCTTTTTGAAAATCGTGCTGTTTATGAGATAATGTAGAAAAACACTCTTAAGACAGGCAGGTTACACATGACAAAATGGCGCATGCGCATTGCATGCTGGATACCTGACGCTAAATCCCCCTCTCAGAACATGCAATACATATTGCTTTTCCACTGCAACAATGGTTGCAAAAGCGCGACCCAATGTTAGGTTATACGTACATTGCCTGTCTTGTTTTCATTGTTATGCCGTGCAATAGTAATTAATTAGTATAACTAGCCAGCGTATTGCACCTTATTTTTATTATACAATCGTTAAAATATTATAAAACTCTTATAGAATTATAAAATTAT
>Ga0123357_10002148_pt1 | contig 21731 bp, 11 predicted proteins | sample TergutEmb28metaG_FD_89873 | JGI IMG/M metagenome (GOLD analysis project Ga0123357, IMG submission 89873) | Embiratermes neotenicus P4 segment gut microbial communities from Petit-Saut dam, French Guiana - Emb289 P4 | ecosystem: Host-associated > Arthropoda: Insects > Digestive system > Gut ... | reverse complement strand
TGGTATAGAGACACTATCTATATTTACGGCTACCTGTTGTGGCTTCTGGCATAGAATTCTATTCACGGTAAACTGCTGTGGCTTCCGGTATAGAAATACAATTTATATTCATGGTTACCTTCTATAGTTTTTGGTATAGAACTCTAGTTATGGTTGCCTTCTGTGAATTGTGTTATAGAACTCGAGTCACTGTTACCTGTTGTGGTTCTGATATTAACCTGCCATTTATATAGGTTCTTAATAAATTTGATATGTGTTCCTTATTTAGCGTAAGAGCAATGAATTTGTAATGAGACGCTCTGGAGCTACAAGCAAACTTGTAACTTATATTAATTATAGGGCCAAAGTGTGTATGCCCATTATCTTGTTGTGAATCAGGCTCTCCTCCATAATTTAGAACCCCACATTTTGTACGAGTGACTCTAGACCCAACTTTGAAAACATTTTGCGTTGCAGTGAGCGCTTTAGTTGGAATTCGCAACAGGAAATGGACGTGACGTCACTTTTGGTTTAGTAAAGCCGTTCGTGGTTGATAAGTATATGGAGTAAGTACTCGAACAGTAAAGGGTGGAGTGAGATAATTCCTTTGTAAAGCACCTCAACATGGAGTCACTACACTACGAGTGGTCATTCTTAAACTTTGCACAAAGGAAAGTGAGGTGAATAATCCATTTGACAGTAATTCCGTATTTTCCTCTGAGGTATACGCCCTCAAGACCGACTGGAATTTAGGTTATGTAGGTTTACAGCTGTTCTGGACATTGTAGTTTTGAAGAAAGGAATCCAAATTAAGCAAATTTACCTTAGCGTAACTTGAAATTAATGCTACATATTTGCACAGTTACCACTCTGTGAAGATAAATAGTGAGTAGGTGGCAGCAGACAAATATTCACACATTTCAGAGTGTAACAATGGTTGGAATTAGACATCTTTTAGTGCCATTAAAATACTCATCCTAACGTAAAAGCGCCATTTTCCACCTATATTGTACAAAGGCAACGAACTAGTATTGTGCTCTGTGAGACTGTGTCGGCTAACGCGTTGGCCTCAATGGGCAAATCTTTGTGTATTCTTAGTTCTGCTAGGCGAATTTCGCGTTGTATCTTGAGTGGTCCACGAGACCATTTCTACAAATCCTTATTTTATTCATCGTGCTTAATAATCTTTACATCTCCTGCATGCATGCTTGTCTGTTCGGTTATTGGCCTGTTAGATTCTAGAGAATATGTTAGGATATAGTGTTATGTCTATTATACTGTAATTGGCTATTAATGTTTTTAAGTCAGCACATAAATAAACAAATTGATAGAATTAAATTATTAATATAATTATAATATACATTTTATTCTTTGAAAGAGAAGGATTTGACAAATGTTTTGCCTAAACTAATTCTGACGCATATAAAATACACGATTGCACCTTCTTCGTGGTTTAATTGCTGCAGTATTAACAGCATTTCTTGCAAATTTTTATGGCTGTGTCCACACCGCGTTTAAAATAGCTAACTCTAGTGAATGTTTATTTATCTTACCAAACCGAAAGCTAAATATTTCTTCCTTGCAGCGTCCTCTCTGTATAATATTTTAAGTTTCAATATTCTAAGTTCAATATTTTACGAATCTATTTCATGCATTATTTCAGAATCCTACAGTAGGTGTCTGTAGTGTAGCTCCCAATTTGCAGCTAATTATGCCTGTAACGTTGTTACGATTGTATAAAATTAAAATGTACCATGATAAAGTGAAGTTACATGGGATAATATTCACATTAAATTTAACCAAAATTCGTCCAGCGGTTAGTGAAACATGCGAACGGAGGAACAGATCTGCCCTAAATTAGGCCACATTTTGCACGTCGCGCAAAGAATAGGGAATAATGCATGAATCGGTTGCGGCCAAACTCATTAACGTTTAGCTTATTGGCAAATTAACTGCAGTGGCTTACCACGAAACCGCTGTAAAAAACAAGTACGTGTGTCCTTACGTGTTTTGCTTAATTGCTCTTCTAAACTATAAACCACAGTGTTGATCGCATTTCACCAGTCCAGATTATTTTATTTCAGGTAGCTGAATATTTAAGTTTTATTGTTCATTTCAAATTCACTTTCAGTTCAGTAACAATCTGGCAGATGTGGATTTTTATATATCCCAGCATTATGTGTGTTGTAAGAATGAATGACAGTGTGATTGCAATAAATCAACTGGACTGTTTTTTGTTGGTGATAGGAATGTTTTAATTTACTGCTCAGTTTTTGTATGTAGATTTATAAAAATTTATAGGAAACAGTTGCGATTTGAAATCCAAATTTGGGATTGCGACACTTTAATGCAGGTTTCAATTATTTCTTGCGCGTTTTTATTTACGTATGTGTGCGTACCACCTATTAAAATTTCACATAGAACTATGCATTGTAAGTCTTTCACTCTTTCCGTGTTATTCATTGCTTCTAGCCGATTCCAGTGGCCGCGATTTCTAAAGTGTAGGTGTGCGGCCGCTTGCTTAGCTGGGATTGGGATTTCGAATCCCTCCGAGGGCATTCTTGTGGATGCGACGAGCCGATCCCTTCCCAGAGAATTTCTACCGAGTTTGTGTCATTGAGTGTGATCAGGTGCAACAGTAACCCTAGGCACGTAGAGTGATTTGGTAGAATAGATCAGAATAAGAAAGAAACATATTGCTTCTAATAATTATACGACTACAATCCAGTATCAGTCATGATTTACCCTGAAGTACAAGACATCCTGTTCCCAACTCACAGAACTCTAAAACCATTCTCACATATAATTTGGCAGTATACGACGTGTAATGGAATGAAACTGCAAGGCAATCATGAGTGTACTTTGAAAAAATGTTACACATGTATTTTGCTTTGTAATTTGATTATGGAAAGATCTCATGAGGTGGTATCAATTGCCAAAGTCTCGAATAATGGATGCTTTGCAACATAATCCAAATACCAGACACTCCGCTTGTAGACAATTGCATGTGTTCGTGACACCTAATGTGGCCACGACTAATGCAGTAATTTAACGGCATTCCTCTGCAATAATTACGCTTCCAGATCTGAAATGGTGTTACCTTGTCGTTACATGCGATGTACCCGATGAAGCAAATGGATAGAAGGCGTTAACTACGAATTTCAAACACCATTGACTCAGGAATATCTGATCACAAAACTTTATATTAGATAAAGCCCAAGTAGAATCGCGAAGCGCCTAACCAAAATTTAAGAAAAAAGGATACTCTCTGACTAGTATTTTTCACACAATATTATTGCATACGGACTGAAGTTATGTTTCTTGAGCCTATAGCATAACTAAAATGGTAACATGTAATTAAATGCAAAGCAACACTTACTGAATGCAGTAGTTTGTAACAAAGGATAAAATTGCGGGAGTTTGTGACTGTTGGCTACAGATGATCTTGAATATTTTATCTGAAACCCGCTTTTCTTTTGTTTGAAAAGGTGTCTCTGTAGGAGAAGGCAAGTTGCCTTGAATGGTTTACAGACTCAAAATCAACAACCAAGGTGCAACGAACTTCAGAAGGATGCGTGAGAGACGATATTCGCTGTCACCACATAGCCTTTAAAGCAATATATTGAACACACTGTGACTACGAATACCAAACAGAGACAATACAGTAATTGTTCATCACAACCCCGCAAAATCGGGGCACGCGTTGGTGCAATTTGTTGAAGCACTGCACTAAAAGCCGGAAGGTCGGGAGGTCGATTCTCAGTGGGGCTGCACTATGGCCGTGGGGTCGACCCAGCCTCTAACAGGGGTCCTTGGGGGGTAAAGTTGACCGGTGCATAGGTCTGCAAACCTTGCCACCTTCATGTGCCGAATGTCTAGAAATTTCGGGAGTGTCAATTTCCTGGAGCCCTAACGGTCTGTCCATACGGATAGATTTACTGTTACTTAACCCCACAAAATCAGACTTTCCATGTATCGCAATAACTACGTAGTGCTTTGAAGTGTCGTAAACTGTACTCAGATTGTGCAGACGTTGTGATACGATGGCAGGACAAAAATTATGGGTTTCGCTGGGACATGCTGGGCACAACAGAGGAAGGTAGAGTGTTCCTGCGGAGACAGTGTCACAGTGTTAGGATATCGGGATCTGAAGTGTTGTCTTTCAGAAGAGAACATGAGAGAGACCGTCAGAGGGTCTCTGATTCTTACGAATGATCGCACCATCTAAATTTTAATTAAAAAAATAAACAAATAAAAATCGGCGACGGCCAGTATACTTTTTTCAATTTTCGCTGCCTGGGTTTCAGGACTTGATATTCAAGTTACGTAAAGGCTATTTGGGGGGCTTCCACAGATGTATTTTTCTGTGAACTATCTTTTTCATAGATTTTCTTTGTAGTCGGATTAATTGAGCTAGGACAGATGGTTGGATATCGCGGTCCCCATGTTTCATTTTTCTGGACGTTCAGTGTGCCACACCTAATACTGATTTTCAGGACGTGTGTAACAAAGGCGAAAATACCGTTCTGACGACTACACCAGATGTGTTTCAATATATATAGAATGAAATTGTCTATTGGACACTCTTCGTGCAACGAAAGCTGCACACATGAACACTGCATACATAGTGTTCCATCTTTCGAAAATCTGTGCCAGCAGTAAGAATGAAAGTATGTTTTTGAGTTTGCCAGTTATTATTGCTTAATTTTGTTACATTATTTTATGTAGGCCCCCTATTTTGATCTAGTTTCTCAATGTACATTTTAAAACATTGTTATCAATGTGTAAATTTTTAGATTACTTAGCTTCATATAGAAAAGATAATTACCATTTTTATGTGTTTTGAGCACAAATCAGGACAGTTTTACCTGGAATGTAAAATCGATGAATTACAAGATGACGTGTCTTTGTTTTAATGTTTTCAGTTTTCATGACTAAAAGTTTGTTCTACGAGCAGAAATAAATGTAGCATACATTACTTAAAGTGATAAATATTGTCAGTGATGCAGCAGCTGCTAGATTAGATATTCTTTACTTTCAGTAAACAGATATTGCAAGTGACATTTTGTTGAGAATTTTAATATTTTAGTTAATATTTTAATATTTTAGTTAGACCGACCGAGAGACTAAAAAAAAACTGATTGAATAAATGACAAACGCACGTCATGCTTGCACATTTATTTTCCACTCTCTCTCTCTCTGACTGTTAGTGTTAGGGACAAAAGCGCAATTTGACTTTCCTGCAGTTGCTTCATACTTCAATACAAGTAGGTCTTACTGACATAACATAAACCTAGCACTAGGCACTTGCAGCTGCTGTTTAATACCACAAGATTAGCTATTTCCCTCGAGACCCTTCTCCTTTACATGCGAAGCAGTAACCGTTCAATTACGCATACATAATGTAATCTGTCGGTTACGTTATGAATTCTCTTAGCAACGACGTGGGACCGCGGTAGCACAGTGGTTAAGGTGCTGTGCTACAAATCGGAACGTCGCTGGTTCGATTCCAGATGGTGTCATGGGAATTTTTAATTGTCATAATTCTTCCGACCGCACTATGACCCTGGGGTCGACTCAGCCTCTAACAGAAATGAGCACCAGGAGTATTTCCTGGGGGCAAGAAGCGGCCGGTACGTAAGGCTGACAATCTTACCACCATCCTGGGCCATTGTCACGTAATCTGGGAACCTTAAGTTCCTGGAATTCTCTGGGCACCTCGGGCCTCTAATGGAACTGGTTTTGATTTTTAGCAGCGACGTATTCAAAAGATAAACTTTCCTGTACACTTCTTGGTGTGGACACAGCGAATGACTAACGCTCTTGTCTGAGGACAATGCCTTTGTCTGCAGCATGAATTGGTGTGTTTTCTTTTGTATGGCGGGACAACAGTACCTAATTTATTTTACAAATATACGGAATTTTACGCAGAGGAAGAAATATAAATTACACGGTTTTGAGGTTAAAGGATTGAAGAAGGTATTTCGACAGAGAACAATAAGAAAATCTTGAGATTCGAAATGACATACATCTATACCGAAAAATTATGGTCTGTAGAATTTACCTAGATGAAATTTATGGCGCTTCAATGGAATCCACGTGGCTTATATAGAAGAAACAATAAAATATTGGAGACTTTCTTATAGGAAATCGGAAGATAAGGGGCCAATCAAATTATCGAAAGGGAGGTAATAGATTAAAAAGTAAACTGATCATAGAGGCTTGTGTTGAGAGGTGTAATGAAAACAGAATTGTCTCAAGGTTCTTTACTTTCATTTATAACTCTGTTACTAACGATTGTATGTAAATTTCAGAATATTCGTTGTGTCTGTGTAATATGCGCTATCATTCAGGAATGTTCTGCTAAATAACATGAAAACAAATATTGGTATTCACAGAAGCCCGTGAGGAATTAAAATCATAAATCTTTCTGAAACACAGCGCTAACTTTTGTATATATACCACCAGCTTTGACATTAAAGAGCTCTCTATTTTGCCTACAGAATTTGTGTACTTGTTTCATATAATTCTTAAAATAAACAATCTATTAGTTTCCAGGTTAATATTTGTAATGGGAATGAAATATGTTTCCTGTGAAGTAGTAACTTATTTCCATACATTATGTTTTAAATTCATGCTTCAAAGTTCAAAAAGAAACATTTTTTCTCTCTACTGTGTTAACAGAAATATTTTTCTGTTTGTATTGCGTGGAATTTGTTGCTTCCAGCAAAACAAAATAATAATTTACCACAGAGGTGCAAGATTTCACATGCGACAAAGAGTGAAATAATGCATACATAATGAAAGTTCTACATAAATTGTAATATATGTATGTTCCAAATGCCTTCTTTGCTGTTTTATTGTAATTATTTGTGTTAAGGTTCATATACTTGAAGTCCTTGACTCTAATTACAAACAATTAAGTTATATTAGAATTGGCAATTGAAGAGATTACTTTTTTTGTATTTTTCTACAAGTTAAGCATAGAAACGAAGTCCCTTGACTTCAATACAGGTAAAATAAGTCAAAATAGTTTTTGTGATAAAATTAAAGACACACTGAAGTTCGGGAACACTGCTGGTATTTATTTCATGACCGTTTGCCTTTTTTTGTACTACCCACGGTGAGAAACAAATATTAACCAATAAAAACGCTTTATTGAAAATATAATTTTGGCTGGTTATTTTGTGAATATGAAAAAAAATGTATTGCGATCGGAGAAACCAACAGATTCAGCATGAAACGTCAAGTTTTCTGGGATATGATGCCATGCGATTTGTAAATAACTTCTGATGTTTCGGAGGATATTGGAACTTCTATGTTCAGGGTATAAGCAGCCTTGTCTCTTTTTTCTCACACTCTACAGATCGCAAATATATCATATATCACACCTTCCGCTGTCAGTGTCTGCAGTCACTACTTATAAAATAGAATCTCTTTTTCTTACAAAATTAGACACAATCGAAATTGTGACCGCCACTTCTGTCTGTCACCTTGAGACTTAATCTGAAACATGTGCCAGACGTTCGGCGCGGAAACTAAGCCAGTTGATGTCAGCGAGAGCTAGTCAATTCTTAATCGGCTTCTGTCGCCAACGCCGGGTCCTGCGACGTAGGTGTAAAGAACCAATTGCAGACGCCGACTATAAATTTGACACCCGCGGAAATTCAGCTGAAGCTGAACGTGGTGCGAGCAATTACTATTTCATTTTGTTAAGATATTAGAAAGCATAAAAACCAACTAAATGTCACTTATTGTTTTATTGTACTTCTTATAGGCTTTACCCTGCAGCCCGGACACTACTCCAAACTAACCGTTCCTAACCTCCAACCTACAGCAAACCAAGAACGAAAGACCAATGTGGTAATCAACGTTATAGTCGCGAGCTCCTGATGATGGGCATAGTAGTGCCCGAAACATGTTGAGCCTATAAGAAGTACAATAAAATGATAAGTGACATCTGTTTGGTTTTTATTCTTCAGTTATCACAATGATGCACGGTACAACAAACATCAAATTCGAAAGCAGTTTTCGCATCTACTTAGGTCATTTTTTCGTCAGCCATATTGAGTCGGAAATCTATGTAGAAGCGTTTCTTTGTGTACAAAATCACGTGTAATTACAAAGGCTTTATGACTTTTTGATGAGTCCGATGGAATAGGCAACAATAAAATTATTTAGGAAAAAATACAACAAATCGTGCTTTAATCATTGGCAATTAGTAGGGGATGCTCAACGCATGGAAACATTCAATGACACAGGTATAAGTTCGACCAAACACCTTTGTGAATAAACCCTTCTGTTCAAGCAGACAGGGTATTTGCCTCGTCAAGCTCATACCCTGTGGAAAGAAATGTTTAGTTGGTAGAGTTAACAGAATCACCAGCATTTTATTTTATTTTTTTTGAGGGAAGTTTTCTTCTCAAAGAGGAGCGTATTATGCAGAATTTAAACAAAAGTGACGATGAGGAATTCTCTTTACGAATTACAAGAATGTGCGTAGAGAAAGCAGTTTTTTGCAACCCTATAGTTCTATTTCATTTAAGAGCGACGTCTATCAGATGTCATAACTGCACCCTGAGAAGGTGAAAAGAAGGAGTCGTTTGCACGGACGAATGGAGTAACAATGCCTTCCTTGATATTCATATGGCTTTACTGAATGATCAACAGCCATTCTACACATTAAGGCGGAGAATGTTTGATAAGAACCGACACTGATGATGCAGAAGTTTCGTCGAACTTAACAATAATCTTCTATTTTGAAAGCCAAATTGGCTGCAATGAAAACCTCTACTGGTCAGTTACATGCAGTTGGTCTATATGTAACATACGGTGGGGTAAACAAACAGCGGTCATCAAATTTCGCTTGACGGCGCCTAATACGTAGATACTCATTATGGATCTTGCTTCATGTTACCATTCTGGGATGTAGAATTTTGATCCTGTGAACTTCTCACTACATAGCGTCAATGCCTGCCAGTTTCTAGGTGTTATTCACGGGCTTAATGTGAGTGGAGAATATTAGGTATATATATATATATATATTAGCACGAGTTTCTATCCCAACCATCACGTAGTTGCATAGTCACATTTACAGTCGTTTGTGACCTGACATAACAACTAAAGCGTAACTAATGTAGAGTGTGTGTACTCGTCTAACACAACTACATTAATTGGTAGAATATAAAGTATTTTCTACATAAGGCGCAACTACATGTTTCGGCGCTTGATAATGGCCATCTTCAGGTTGTACATGAAATATTTATTAAGCAGTTATACAAAACATATATGGGCTGGTTATAGGAGTAGGGAGGTGGTAAATTGGGCACGAGATTTCGTATCTGTCAAAAAGTTTGGGTGGAGTGGGTTACATGAGGTTTCCATGCTGTTACGAAGCTACGTGTAAGCTTCTTTTAGTTAAATGACGATGACGATGGCGAACCTCATGAAACTAAAGCGTCTTGCTGTACGAAATGATTTTTTGCTCTGACCAGAGCTGTTTTAAAACAGCACACATTTTTCGCTGTCCGTGTGCTTTCGTGATTATTTCGTACAAGTGAAGCGCCCGTGATTTCACTTGCTGCGACACTTCCTTCATATATCTTTTACAGACTACTTTAATGTTACTTTGGAATGCTGCTTGTTTCTGGGCGTAAATGGACGGATGGTAGAAAATTGGTTGTCAAGGAAATGAGGTGAGAGTTTTGGCAATGGACTCAAATGACTTCGGCTAAGTTTCATTTATGGGTGTGAGTAGTCGTACTTCGGAGTCCAGAAAGGGGAAAGGATTTGTCCACCCGAACGGCTGACGTGTCTCAAGCCGAACTCAACCCCATCGAATAGGCCTATTTGCTTCATTATCGTGTTAATTTGCAGGCTGCTCTTTAAATTGTAGTCTGGTAAGACGTAAAGTTTGCAGCTGATGTAACCTGAGATGTTCACAAATATGGTAGGCCTGTTTCACTTTAGGGATGTAAAGGACAACCTTCAGTATCACAGCTCAGAGAATTCACTTAACCTCTACTGGGTAATCCAGTGCGTTTAATCGAACATTCTGGGGTGCAAAGAGCTGTTTTTGCATGCAAATATAGGTTCTCCCACTGTCTTCGTAATTATTGGCTCTAGAAGTACTTAAATTTCAATTATTTTCGTGTTTTGATTGGCTAGACTTTACCCAGACACAGTGCCATCACTGACGTATTTCATTGCTCGAGACATGGGCACACTGCTTGAGAAATGTAATTTTCATCATTGTAGATGTTCAGTTCAAAGCATCTTTCTTCGTACGTTTGCCTACCATTCTTAACAGTGGCGTTCCGTTTCTTCATTACACTGAAGTTGAGCTTTGTCTCTCTGAGTTTCTGTCTGTCTGACTGTCCGTCTTTTCGTCCTCTCATTCTAGACCGAAAACTATGAATGAAAACATTAACCTTTTCAAAGTTTATGCCCTTCAGGGTACGTCTTACATCGTAGTAAAATACGAAAAGAGTGTGGGTGTTTTCTAGATAAAATAAAATTCTTCCCCAAAATATTTTTACTCTTACATGCTGATCATCATCAGAGGAAAATTCTTTAAATATTTCGACTCTTACGTGCTGATCATCATCAGAGGAAAATTCTTCAAATTTTTTAACTATGCACTGGTTTAAAATAGCTAAACTTGTGCAGTGAAGTACCAATACTGACCTTTTACTGTGTAGAATATTAGCTATTTTAGCTCAAGTGTCGGCCTACTTCAGACGTTAGTAAATTTTCAGCCTGATAATGACCGCTTTGATGGTCCTAATATACCGCAAATAATTTTTATGTTGATCTATATACGTATGTCCTTCATACAAAAATAGCATGTGTGCGTGGTGGTTTTGTTGTTATTTTACTGGTACGAATAACACCAGCAATGTGGACTCAAAACTGAAGATATACACTCCATTATTTTATCTTTCCACACTCCTTCTCCGTTGTTGACCATGTTCGAGATTCTTACTTATTCCTGTAATTTAAAATTAGCTTTTCAATGTTTTGGCTTCTTATTGTCTTCACACCTACCGGCTATTTTTATCCTGGTGCGTAAGCCTTGGCACTAATTTCACTGCAGGCAGGTCAACAAAATATATTCTAATAAAATATTTTCTGCTCTTATCCCAACTTCTGATCCACTTGAATGAATAGTTCTTCCTACTGTATTATAAACAGTAGCCTACACTTAGCTCTGTGAACTTGATCTTTAACGCTTTCTGTATTACAACATTATTTTTCTTAGAAGATGTTTTACAAGAGAAACCTTCTTGTGTAAAACATTCTTTGGTAGAATCCTTGATCAGCAGAAATTTTACACAGCAAGGAAAGTTATAAATTCTTAAACAGTTATAAAGTACAAGTATTTTGATGACAAATTAAGCTGAGCGTCTCTCGTGACGTCAACTTTATTACTCTTTTGTCCAGTTCATGGCGAAGAATAACATTGCAGGGGAAACATTACAACTTTTCACGACTACTATAAATATATTTTACGATTACGTAGAAGGCATTTGTTTGGAACAAGACTACATTCAATACGCTAATTCCTTTATTAGAGTGGAAAGTACAAATATATTAATTGACTGCAAAATTTTTATTTAATTATAGTCAGTTTAGACTGAAGTAAGCAACTTGCGCTGAGAAAAATGTAAACACGCCGGCAGTTATTTTCAGAATTATTAAATTTTCCTGCATTGTTAGCAGTAGACGTAAATAAAGGCTTTAAGACGTAGATGACCACGTGGACCCGTTTTGGATTACTTTTCACCAAGACATGTTTTATGTACGCTATAACGGTGCTGTCAGTAAGGAACAATGTGACATACTTCACTTTACCTATATAAAGTCCAGTTAAAAGCTCCGCAAATCCTTCTTCATTCCACGAAAGCTTTGTGCTCCAGTCTGAAAACCACACGGTGCAGGCTACCGTATTAGTTAACAACCGGAATCCCACCACAAGAATGCTACATAAAGGAACAGTCTGAAGGCAGTAGATCGCTTCATTTTAAGTGTTTCATGGCCAGCCTTTGAGGTAAATTCTCATGAAAATCCTAGCGTAATTCATGAATACGTGCTGTGCATCGGGTTTTGTCACGGACGAACAGACGTCATCGAGAAACTTGGCACAGTTTTTTAAAATGATTTCAACACATGGGTTCTTTTAAATATAACCATTTTATTTTATTTATTTTCATTTAACTGTCTCTGGCCCAGTTACGACCTTGCTGAGTAAGTTTGCGGCCGGTGATCAGGGGTTGTTCAGCAAGATCCTAAATTAAGTAACTACTAAGAAATTAGGTTAATTTGGGAGTAGACGAGTTTGTGGATTCCCCCCCAATAAGAGCTTCTGTACCAATCATGCACGAGTCTGCGTGGTCCTTGGGGTCGGTTTGGAGGGGTGCGGAAATTCTCGCCCACATCAGGTTTACGACCCTGAGCCCTACAGCCCGTAATCGCTGCACCAACTGCGCTATTCCGGCCGCCTATTTAATACAGTGCACTACTAACACAACTACTAGTTTTGCTATTCTCTGTTATTACGTACATATTATAGCGACAGCGCTGCAATCAAACGTCATCGAAAGGGAGAAAACTGTGCGTTTTGTGATAAAATGTGGACATACACCTTTATAAGGCCCCAATTTTTTAATGTTTTTATGTATATGTATATATATGTGTGTGTGTGTGTGTGTGTGTGTGCCTTCCCATGGCACAACAGCCCCTAGTGGGCCAGGGCCTCCTCATTATCGAGGCCTCACGATCACACTCAGATACACCGCAATCTGTAAGACTCCTCTGGACGAGTGATCAGCCCGACGCAGAGACCTCTACCTTCTAACACACAACACTTACAAGACACATATATCCATTCCCCCGGCAGTATTCGAACCCGCAATCGCAGAAATCGAGTGGCCGCAGACCCACGCTTTAGACCGTGCGGCCACTGGGATCGGCATAAATGTGAATATTAGTCTCTAAAATTAAAGGAATAACATGGACTGAGTTGTCTGAAAGCAGGGTACTGAGAAGAGTGGTTAACAATATTAGGCAGGAACTAACTTGAGACTGGAGAAGGAGGCGGATTTTTATTCCTCGCCAAATAAAATTAGGGTGATAAAATCAATTTGTGTGGGATTGGCAAGGTATGTGACACTTATGGAAGGGACAGAACTAAATTCAGGGTTTTGATGGGATAGCCTAAAGAAAGAGACCTCTTGAAAAAGCTAGGCGAAGATTGGAGAAAATATTAAAATGCATTTTAAACAATAGTTTTCTGGTGGATATATGCTGCTTGGTCATGGCTTATAAAATGATTAACTCGTAAATTCCGCTGAAGTATATTTTATCGATGATCAGTAATTTGTACTCTGCAGGGTCGGCTATAAGCCTGTATCTGTTCCTGAAATGTTTCGTACATCTCTTTTAAAACTGCAGCTCCGCAGTTTCACAACCTAATACGGTCTAATATTAGTGTGCAGCTCATTTAAAATTTTAAATTGTGGTTGTATGTTAGAGCGAGTATAGGCAGAGTAATTTATTTAATTTCAAAGTTTAATAAGTATGAATAGGATACATTTTAAGGAATTTAACACTCCCCGTTTTTAGTATATAAAATTATCTCTTCAATTCTAGATACTGTGGAATTATTCACAAAGCAGCAGCGTCATCGGGACAAATTCCTTTACACTCCACAGCAGCTCTGCATGCTTCAGTCCTCTTCGCTTTCTTCCGAGAGTCCTTGTGACGTCAGACATCCAACTCGAGTGTCGATAGAAGCAGCAATAGGAGGTGCAGAGAGGCACATTTATTCCATCATGTATACTAAGAGGCATTCAGCTAACGGCTCTGCGACACGCCCTTTCAGCTTTATATCACACGTTACGATTCGTTATATAACGTATTTTTAAACATTCACACTTATTCGAAAAATCTTATCAAAACCTGGGGCTTTCAGAACGTAAAATTCCATGCAGTAAACATACAACGTTTTTACCTAATTTGTAGTTGTGAAGCTTTGTTTCTGTTACCGAAAAAAAGGACATAAATTGTAGGTACTTAAAAGGAAAGCACTGTAGAAAATATCTAGGTAAGAGAAGGTTAAGTTAAGTTGGGTGCTTAGGATTTTTTTCATCGCCCAACAGCCCTAGTGGCCGGGGGCCTCATTATTGAAGCTTCATGGTCACAGACATACCGCGCTCGGTAGGACTTCTCTGGACGAGTGATCAGACATATTCAGAGACCTCTACCTCACAACACACAACACTCGCGATAAACAAACTTCCATGCTTCCAGCGGGATTCGAACCTGTAATCCCAGCAAGCGTGCTGCCACAAACCCACGCCTTGGACGGCGCGGCTATTGGGATAGATGTTTAGGATATCATGTGTACACTGTCGGTACGTTCGTGAGCTAACTGGTCACTTCATAGCACGCATTACGACTGGGTAGCCTTGTGGCTAGTACGTACTGGACGAAAGAGCAATACATGCGGCATTCTTCTGCAGAAATGTCAGCTTGAAAGACTGACAAATTCGTGATGATGGGCAACTGTATGAAGGGCCTTAAGGACTAAACAATAAGTGTAGAAGGTAAATGGTACTGGCCGGAGATCGTGTCTAATGACGCCCATTTATACTAGCGGTGTGTGTACTTGCAATTCTTCTTACCAGAGATTTGTGTTATTTAAATTGTACCTGCGAAAATTAGATTTCCGACTCTTTGAATTCTTTTGCGACTTCTGATTTTATCCTGAAATCAATAAGTAAAAAACTGTTTACTTGTATCCTAACTGAAATATATTTATACTGTGAAGACATCATAAAGAGTGGGAACAAGCTGTGCCTAGCTTTCGCTGTACGTTTTTAATTGTCTTGTAATGGACGGCGTTTCAAATTCAACAAACTAACAGTTATAGCGAAGAGGTTAAGATCCACCAAGGACTGTAATGCCAGAAAAAGAAGAAGAAAAGGACAGTTGCTGCAGCTCGCTAAACTATATTTTAATGAAATGTCTATTTATATACGTAGTTTTATATTTTCATGTGGTTAAAAGCTTCGATTAATTACCAAAACAACGGAGATAAATTTTGTACATTTTTGGAAAAACGCTGTTGACTTTTGAATGTGCACACAGCATCTCCTTTGAGTATTTATTCCAAAAAACACTAAGGCGTTTCACAAACGCTAAGATCTAACTGCGAATTACAAAACCACGCAGCTAAAACTGATTGTGTTAGGAGAAAATCGTGGGCTGTTCAATTCAGAATTTCGGGATGGATGAAATGTATTTAGCTTGGTGTTTTGAACGCTGTATTGTACTGAACACAAAAGCTGCGGCGTGTAGGGAACCTGTCACGGTGTGAACTCAGCTGTGCTTTCGTTACCTGCTGTATTCTGAAGGACTTCGCACAGTATTTGCATTCTTTGTGCAGCGATCAATAAATAAAAATTACACAGATTAATTTGTTATATAATTCGTGGTGTTATGTCAGAGCCTAGAACACATTTGAAATGTGAAATCGGAAGAGTGAATTGAAGGAAACACACAGACTTGTGAAATGTTGGTCGTCAAAGTGAAAACAGTGGACAAAGAAGCACATTGTGACAGTCGTAATAATTTAATAGTTTTGGAAGGGCATTTCTTAAAGAAATTCAGGAATCTGTGAATTTAAATTTATGGGGGACCAAGTAAGATGATATACGAGTATATTTCACCCATTCATGGTTGTTACGCGCGCATATATATATATATATATATATATATATATATAGCTATTATAACAGAAAAGAATTGAAGAGAAGAGTGGAAGCAGGAAGTTACATTTTTAACTGCAATAAAAATGAACTGTTGGTAAACTCTTTCTACAAACGTAGCTTTCTCTATTGGAACTTATTTGTTAATGTGGTGGATTACCTTCTTTGTTCAAACTTTGAAGAAGTTTAAGATACTTTTTCCCCTGTCAGTGGCATTTCGCGTTTTTTCTTGATCGTTTTCAGCCATAATTTCATTCAATAAATCTTTTTCGTCGTGGCAGACGTGTCAAATGTTTGAACGGCGAGTAAGCCAAAGTTCGGAGAGCCATTTGTGTTCTCGTCATCAGTTATTCTTATTCATTCGTATGTCATTTGCTTCCCGTGCGAAACGGTCTAGGTATCCTGTTATTCTGTCTAATACTGACGTAAACTGAAGCAAGTCAGGTACGATTTAACCCGAATGACTTTATGAGAGTGCCTTCTTATTAAGCCGGCTCTTCTATCCGGTAACCAACACGTTAATCAAGAAGCAGGACCAATCAAGGGAACACTTGACTCCGCTCATCGGCACTCATTGTTTCGCAACCAACTAGGAGCCAAGGGTTCGGGCAAGTATGTATGGCATGGACTGACATCCCAGTTTTTCAGTTCCATGAGGACAAGAACAGAGACGGTTCTCAAAGCGTTGGTTCCATTTAATCAAACACCCTCAGAAGAACCCTAGAAACGTTTATTGAATTCACTCGCCCTGAAAGCTTTAGATATGTATCATATTTCCGTTGTCGTGTCGCAGTCCAAAAATAATAGTCCGATTTTCTGTGTCTTTCAATATCGCAGCAGTCAGGTGCAATGTACAGCACTCCGATGATAGAGCTGACGACATCTCGTTAGGTTCCATAATTTTGTTTGCTTTTAAAATGTAAAGCCTAGCTACTAAATTGTCGAAATCATTCTCAGTAACGCTTCGAGCTTGTGATAATGTGTAGAGAAGGCACGTCCTTTCGTTGGTTTGTTCGTTCGCGAACATCTTAACATTACACGTACTTTCAAAACTTCGTCTCCCAGTGAACGCTTCTCGTCACCAGTGAAAATATATGGGACGTTTATGACTTTCACGTCTTGTTTTCCTGCGATGTTTTTAGACTTGCTTTATAACTGACCATTGAAATCAGTACATTTATTAACGGTACCGTGAAAACTAATAGAAATGAATGCATAATTGGCTTAGCAATTTTCGTCAGCAAAACGCTGTTATAGTTTTCATAATCAAACAAGGTCTTGCGAAAGGCGGTAGTTCAATAGCAATCTGTTTTCCCTCGACGGCTCCAAGGCAGTTCGGCAAAAAAATATTCTTTTTATTTGTAATTCTTTGGCCATATGCAGCAGTTGACCGTAGGAGAAGGGAACTGTAAAGAAGATATTTATTATTATTATTGTTATTAATAGTAGTAGTAGTAGTAGTAGTAGTAGTAGCGGTAGCGAAAGGGACTTGAGGCATGATTTCCTCAGCGAAAGCATCAGAGAGAGTGAACTTCTGGAAGAGCACTTAAAATAGTTCAGCCACTTCTTTCTACATTCATTACCAACACATCATTTACCATCCGCCTATCCTCAGATGTTTGATACGACATCGTTACATAAATTGTTTACTAGTACATCGTTAATGAGCGCTAGCTTTTGAGTTACATCTGGAAGACATTAAAATCATGTTAATGGATTTTATATTAATAGCTTTCTAATCATAAAACATGTTTATGTTTTATGAAATATTGTTTGGCTATGATCCAACCGTAAATAACGAGGCATAATGGGATTCCTGGTGTCAATATCTCTTCAGCACAGCATGGATGTATGGCATCTATAACTCCTGCCGACCGAACACAACCAATAATCCTTTTAGTTGCGTCCTAACTCTGTGATGTCTAATTACGTTTCAGATGGAATCACCGTGCCGTGTAGTGAATAACATCCCATTTATGTTACTAAACAGTAGAAGAGATTATTAATGCTTAGGTTGAATTCAGGGCAAGTCATCGTAAACAGGGGATCAACTTGGAGGCACAAAGCACTCAGATTGATCCATGTATCTGCGTACTATACATTCAGAAGATTTCTTCCTTTATCGCATCCTCTTTTCAAGAGGCTGGAATTTTTTAACGTCATTTGCCATGTTAAGTTTCCTTATCTAATGCTGATGGGAGCTTTACGGAAGATAAAAAGCTCCGTCAACTTAGTCCTGACCAAGTATCATAAGGCTAGTACGAAAAGAAGTGCGTTTGCCCAAGATAGAGTTTGGAACATCAGTTTTAAATTATCCTTACCGAATTGTTCTCCCAGACTTATCCAGTCACATTCACTGCTACAACTTAGCAGCTCGGTTTTAAGTAAACGACTCTGTGAAAGTAATACCTGATAGCGTAAAGGCAGGTGGAGGCAAAAGTGTTACACGGGAAAACAAGAAAATAAGTATTCTTAGAACTCCTCAGGATTTGTTGAATAATGGGTCTGAAAGTTTACTTCCTAATCACTTATAATTTCTCTCCTTTCCAACAGAGTGTTTATATATGTATTTTAAAAAGTTTAATATGTATTTACCTTAAAATATTTTACAATTTTCCAAGTGGTCTTCTTCCTTGTGGATTTCAGACCCAGTTGTTATGCTTATCACACTTCCCCGACAAGTGCTACAATTCTGAGTGCCTCATCGTCCTTGATTTAGTGGCTCTAAATGTTAGGTGACGAAAAAATAATGAACGGCCTCAAAGACTACCCAAGTTCCTCCATTCTGTCCTTACGTCACAACTTTTTGACATGGGTTTAAATATCGCCAGTCTCCAGTTATTCACTTGGTCATAAGGAACCCTGCTTCAGTACAGTTTGAACCGACTGAACGTTATTGTCATCACAAGAATATCCATATGAGTCTATCATGGATATTAAAATTATTCATACAGTTTGTCAAATCTTTATCGTTGCACCGTGCATTCTGTAGTTTATTTAATTAATACACCAACAAATGCACATATATTCATTTAATGATCTAAAATTAACATTAAAATACTTAAAACGCTCTTACATGTTTCGATCATACGATCATCCTCAGGGAGCGTACATTGTTCCTTGTTGAAGTTATAGTTTAAAAACACTCAGTGATTTACATCCTTATGTTGAGTTGGTGCTGTGGCAGCATACTGCCGCATTATACCAAAATGTGCGAGACTAAGCTAAATGGTGTCTAATCTGAGACGTGCTGTAATTTCCGTTCCAATTTTAGGATAGCTGGTGATATTTATCAGTTACGAAGGAAATATGTAGGTGTATTGATAAACTACATGATACGTACACATTAACAAATGTGTAAGAAGACAGCGATATTTTATTTGTGTGTATGCGTAGGCTGTGACACATTGATTACTTTAAGGACGCATATCTAGTGAGGAGTTCCGTTTTGTTTTTGGTGTAAAATCGATTTTACGCCACGCTCAAAGTTTACGCACATATAACACGTTTCTGAAAGAAAAACCATGGTGTATATTCTCCCCCGTGCCGATTCCAGAAGCCTGCGTGCAGTACCGGATCGTGTAGTTTATTGCGTCAGTATGATATTCTCCAGTGCAGCAGACATGGATTGTGATTGAAAAACTGAATTGTAAAAAGCAGGCATGGGAAAAGGAGGAAAATATGTTGCCGTTTGGTAAAGACGGTGGACTACACGTGTTTCATGATCAAGTCGTCCGTGCAATACATATTGCCCCAAAAGAAAGAACAGATATAGAATTATGTATGCGAGTATTTGGAAACACACCTCACGCAGTGCTTCTTTGGACTCAGTACAAATCTAATCTATGAATAGTAGATATCTCGGTTTGTATTTGGGAGGTTCCTACTTCGAATCTCGGACGTATTGCCCGCTAACCAGGCTGCAGTTTTTCTTGAGGTTGCTATGAAAGTATTTATACACCCATAGAGGGAATGTATTTTGAGTCTGTATTTTCCAGAAACTGTATACCTTATGTGTCCGTGATGTCGTGTATGTGTAGATGAGAGAAAAATTTAAATCGTTTATTCTTCTATCGATAATAATGTGTTCGCTCTAAGGCTGACCATGTCAGTCCATGTCAGTCCATGTAAGTCCATGTCAGACCATTTCAGTCCATGTCAGTCCATGTCAGACCATGTCAGTTCATGTCAGTCCATGTCAGTCCATGTCAGCCCATGTCAGCCCATGTCAGACCATGTCAGTCCATATCAGTCAATGTCAGTCCATGTCAGACCATTTCAGTCCATGTCAGTCCATGTCAGACCATGTCAGTCCATGTCAGTCCATGTCAGTCCATGTCAGTCCATGTCAGACCATGTCAGTCCATGTCAGACCATGTCAGTCCATGTCAGTCCATGTCAGTCCATGTCAGTCCATGTCAGTCCATGTCAGTCCATGTCGGTCCATGTCAGACCATGTCAGTCCATGTTAGTCCATGTCAGTCCATGTCAGACCATGCCAGTCCATGTCAGTCCATGTCAGACCATTTCAGTCAATGTCAGTCCATGTCAGACCATGTCAGTCCATGTCAGTCCATGTCAGACCATGTCAGTCCATGTAAGTCCATGTCAGACCATGTCAGTCCATGTCAGACCATATCAGTCCATGTCAGTCCATGTCAGTCCATGTCAGACCATGTCAGTCCATGTCAGACCATGTCAGACCATGTCAGTCCATGTCAGTCCATGTCAGACCATGTCAGTCCATGTCAGTCCATGTCAGTCCATGTCAGACCATGTCAGTCCATGTCAGTCCATGTCAGTCCATGTCAGTCCATGTCAGTCCATGTCAGTCCATGTCAGACCATGTCAGTCCATGTCAGTCCATGTCCCACCAGCTGAGTTCATTGTCCACTCCTTGTCCAAGCGTAATACCCTTAAAAACGTAAATTTTTCCCCTTCTTTCTACGAAGGCGCGATGGGGGAGTAGATTTATGGCAGCTTTCAGTCTCCACTCAGGCGCTAGATGGAGGTACTAGTTAACGTCACTCTCCAGCCGCTATACCTCAAGGAAAGAGACCGTGGTACCCAATGGACTAGAGGCTAGGTGGGACCCAGGGTCGGTCTAAGAGTGTTTGGAGATGAGAGAATCTTCTGCTCTGACGGGATTCGAACTGCAGTTCGTTCAGCCCGTAGTCTAAATGCCCTACCAATTACGCTACCATGGCACCACTTTAAGAAATAAAGTAAGGAAATACTTATTGCAATTTAAAGGCAAAAGAAACGGAATAATACTGAACTTGGGTGAAACTAGGGACACGCCCTAACCGGATCAGTGGCTGTAAAGCAGTTGAAATCACACAAGAAAGCAAGCGGGAGGAGATTACTATCAACTACAAGGGCTATTGAAATCTGAAGGTATTGAATTCTTTTTCAGAGGTTCGGAATACACAGAGTGCGTTTGAAGTACTTGAACCTTCACCTGTCCTCACTCACATATCATGAGTGAGGTATGCGAAACTGACCTGCCTACCACATTCCACCTTCCAGCTTGTGTGTGATTTTCATGTTCATGTCTGTCACTCCAAGTATGTGGGGTGAATATGAATTCATTGTTGGACGTGTAGGGCTACCAACCGTACAGACGCTGTGTACCGCCTGTGTAGATGTTCTGTGACAGGTGTTATACTCTACAATTCCCAGTGTTATTCCTACAGATTTTTTTAACAAGTCTGTAATAAAATGTTTGTGACACAATAAATTTTATTTCTGTTGTACTTTTATAAGAGATTACTTTGACGATGTGACGTAACCGAGAGAATAGTGTCAAAATGTACGCATTTATTATAAAGGAGATAAAAGAAATTCTTAGAATGCTTCCTGGAATTGAAGCTCAGACACTGTGTTGTGTTGTGTTGTGTTGTGTTGTGTTGTGTTGTGTTGTGTTGTGTTGTGTTGTGTTGTGTTGTGTTGTGTTGTGTTGTGTTGTGTTGTGTTGTGTTG
>Ga0123357_10002147_pt1 | contig 21735 bp, 11 predicted proteins | sample TergutEmb28metaG_FD_89873 | JGI IMG/M metagenome (GOLD analysis project Ga0123357, IMG submission 89873) | Embiratermes neotenicus P4 segment gut microbial communities from Petit-Saut dam, French Guiana - Emb289 P4 | ecosystem: Host-associated > Arthropoda: Insects > Digestive system > Gut ... | reverse complement strand
TGAAGAATGGGTTTTTTGGTGGGGGGGGGGGGGGGGTATGTATTGAACAAAAATATGTTTTGATTGTCCCTGCAACTTCTGATACATTTCTCATTCTGAGAAGAATTAATCAGGATATTGTCATGAATGTATGCAGGTCTTTACGTAAAGTACCCATTGTTCTTGTCAGATTGTAATGAAACATGAATTTTCATGACAAATTCTTGAAAGCTCATCAAATATCAAATTTTATGAAAATTCGTCCAGTGTGAGTTGAGTTCTTCCAGACGGATGGACAGGAGGACATAATGAAGCTAATAGTCGCTTTTTGCAATTTTGTGAATGTGCTTAAAAACGGTTCTGAGAACAGAAGAGAGGAGCATATTGGTCTCTTATACTTACATTTCATGCCAGAGAGGAGCATTATTAAAGAGATTCAGTACTGCTTGTTGAATGAAAAGATAAAGTTAGTATGATTTGCAGAAATAATGCTTGATGAGCAGTCCGTTTTGCTCACCTGTGACATTTTAGTTCACTGCAGTAACAGTGTGCATGCTTAGGTTTACAGCCGTAATTTAAAATGTCTGTGTATTACCTTCAAATAATGATTTATCCATAGCACATTTTTACCTTTATGTAAGTTCATTTGATTCTTATACATGGCCATTTATTACATATCCAAGAGGGATGCAAGTGTGTTTATTTCTCCAACACAAATTTTCAGAACATTGGTGAATAATGGACAGACTCTTTCTCCATGTAGTGTCCACACCAGATGATACATTTGGAATACACTACAGATTTGATATCTGCAGAGATGAAATAAAGTCTCACTGTTTGCTTATGCTGACACACTTTGGCCTTTACTTCTTAATCACTCCAGAAATATCTGCTTTCCTAGTGCTTCTTCATTTATCCACACAAGTGCAAATCATTAGGTAGAAATACTCAGCTGTATTGTGGGCAAGTAAGACATTCCTACTAGTATGTGTGGATCTTGTTGTTAACAGCATAGTGTTATGCACAGGGCACTGTTCTTCAATTTATGGAACAAGGAATGCAAACTGCTTTTGCACAGCACTGCTGCACCTAAAAGAATAGTGCACCATTGGTTGCAAACACTGAGCTGTAATTTATTGTTCATGGGAATCAAATAGTAGTGTACTAATAGGTGGGATGTCTAAAGTACTCTCATGACCGTATGGAGAAATATGGTTGTTTGTGATTCCTTATTCTGTTTGACATCTGTGTTGAACTGATAAATGCAGGCATAGCCCCCTCACATGATATTTCTTCAACACTACTCATAAAAGCATCAGTTGCTGCTTACTGAATTATGTGAAGTTGGTTCTACATTTTATTCCAAATTGATGTATTTTATTTTGTAGATATTCCCAGACTGAGATTGAAACCAAGGTAGCTGCTTACCGAAATATGCTTGTGGACAATGATGGCAGTAAACCCACCGCATTACCACGAGATGAATTTGGACGAGTCACGTAAGTAGAAATTATTTTCCCCTTTTCATAGCCTAGCATGAAGTAGGTATGTAGGCCTTAAGGACTGTCGTGTGCATGCCTTTTCTGTTTTTGCATTCTTGTATTTAGGAGGTTAACATTTTTTATGTTAACAGGAACGCGCTGTGACGTACTGTTTGTGACTGTCCTTGGAGTTACAGTAACAGCTCATTTATCTGGCTGCTTTCAGGACCAAACAGTTGCCAGATATTGCAGTTTTTCAGATATTAGAATGTTATACATAGTGTGTATCTTACCGAACCTAGCACCCTCTTGGACAGACCTAACCATTTAATTTGTCACTCGATATCCTGTCCTGTTTTCCCTGCCACATAATCTCTTGGCTTTTCATAACTACTAGGATAACATGGTGTGTGTGTGTGTGTGTATATATACGGTCTAAGCAACTAACAAGACACCAATATTTTACTCTTAATCGTGTTCACAACATTGAATTATGTTCACATTTTTCTGTCTGTATGTTAACTGTTCACTTATAGAAATTTCGCCTGTCTTTCTTGATCAACTGAAGCTTTACTAGTTGTTAAAAAAAATTAGTTCTCCCTCCTTCGACACTTCACAGGTTACTTTCTGATAGTACTACTTCATCACAAATGCCACTGGATCTCACACTTCCACCCAAATACCAACCCGTCGTGGCTTTCTCACTTCATCTCCTTTGGATATGATAGAGAATTTTTATGCAATGTGCTTGATCTCTTGATACAGCTGGCAAGTGTTTGCTTGCTTGGTACTTTTTTGGGGGCAGAAAATTAGAATCTGAAATGTAAGACTGTGCTGAGTAGCTAGCATGTTGATAGGCTGTAAAGTAGTGCAACCTTGCGTGATACATTCGGTCTAAACCTGGAGACACTGGGCAGGATGCTGCCTGTAGATGGGATGGTGAAATGTACCAAAATGGGCATCTGTAAATTTCCAGTTAGTAGAGCTTTCAGGAACATCCACTGCAAATAAACAATCTTTTATTGTATTATAGGTTCAGATCCCTCCCTTTACAATATGTAGCTTGATATACAATACTTCCCTTCTCCCTTCCAGTTTTAGTGATTTATAAATAGGCATAGGTTTTTGAATGTACCTTCATATACCCAGTTTCTGAATATCTCACATAAGGTATTGAAGGTACAAGTTTTGTTGGACTGCTTGACCCTGATGATGAAGGCAAGTGCTGAAATGTTGTTCACATTCAGCAGTGCATGCATTTGCCATTTCCCTTATGTATGATGCAGTGCGCGGAAGAGTTTTTTAGTGATGCTTGAAGTGCACAGCTGAATATTTTGTTTCATTTTTTCTTTTGTGTGTGTGCGTACGTGCCTGCGTGTGTGTGTGTGTGTGTGTGTGTGTGTGTGTGTGTGTGTGTTGGTTTTATACACATTTTCTTTCAAAAAATCCCAGAGATGGAAATCTGATTTTATCTGATCCAGAGGTCGAGGTAGTGACATGTTGAGAGAAGTATTAAGGTTATAAGGAACTGAGCATAAGTTGTAATATTTATTACAGAAGCAATTACAAGAGACTGTTGCCCTGGATTTACATATTGTGCACCATGAAGATATCCACTATTTTGCAACAATGAATAAACATTGCCTTTTTCAAAATTATAAACCTGAAGTGATTTCTCATGTACTTGCATGTTTCAAAATGTTTGTAAACGACCACTGTTCAGAATTGAGGTGTGAACATGACATCCAGAAGCAGAATATGTGGTCAAAACAACTCACAGAAACATGTATTCTGTTGTTTATATAAATTTATCACATTTTTGTGCATTTGTGTTTAAATATATCTTATTGAACCCACTGAATTTATGCCATCATAAGGTCAGGCTCCTCTTGATTGTTGCTGTCATACGCAGTCTTGGCGAATATTAAATGTAGCAGCATTGTGAAAGTAGTGGTACTTGTCTGTTGTCCGCTGATTGCAGTTATTCATAATTATAGTTCACATAATAACGGGCATTAAGAAACATGGGATTCATTGTCTGCTGCTGTTTTCAGCCACAAGATATGGATCTGTGATTGCACTACCGATTTATTTTCTTTCTTTCGCAAGATATTTTATAGCAGTACCTTTGCTTCAAGTTTCGTGGCATTTAATTCATAATTCATCACAGGATCTAATATGGAAATGTCTGCAACATACCTTTAAACTTTACACATGGTGTTGCTTCTTGTCAGTTTGCATTTGCTGTGGCCATTATATTGTGGACAGGTGGTTTTTGTACAACCTTTGCACTCCTGTTCTGAAATGAGAGTGCTTTCTTCTTTACAAACACTGTAGATTTATTAGGACGTTACACACGTTACAACACTCAAATCTGAAGTACTGTATTTCACATTTTAGTTTGTTGTTATTTTGTTTTAATGCCATATCTGTTGATGTATACCATGACATTATTTTGGGCGGAAAATCTGAAAATATATCCTGTGTCATTGAAAAGGAAAACTTCTTGTACCAACAAGTAAGTCTGCATTCCTGCTAGCATGAAAGAATGTGTGTGCAGTGGTTTAGGCATAGTGGAAGGCCAAAATGTTATGGTAAAAATATTATGCGTATTTCTACTGCTTGCTTATGAATCTTTATATGATGCCTTCCAGATGTCTCATAATATGTGAGGCTTTGAACGAGCTTTTCGTACTATCCTTGTACGTGAGAAAGTTATGACGTAGTGCTCCATAATCCTGACCGTCCCCGTGGCAAACTCCGTTGGAATTTCCTTCCTTTTCGTTAAGTCCACCCAATATATTGGACCTGAAGTAAATACATGTCTAAGATTAAAAGTGAACTCACCGTGGTTTGGTTGCTGACTGATCCATCTAAAATTGTGCTCGTTGAAAATACTGCCTTCATATGTCACTGTATGATCACATCATGTTCAGACCTGTAGCTACCTACGAAGTAGTTTTCTTATCAGTTCCCACACAGGGCTTACTTTCGACTTGGTTTGCCTGTAAGGCCCACTTTTATCTGAAGAGTCAGGTTGCAGAATTGTTAGACCCTTTTTATTTAAAAAAAAAACAGTCATTGTTGTAGCGATCGGTTCGTGTATGCCTTACGTCACCGTACCATAACTTCACGAAAGAGACTACTGGAATCAGAAATTGTGGCAAAACTTGTAAGCCTTCGGCAAGGTTGAATATAATGCTTTCCCTCCCCCTGGCCATTTAAATTATTTATATATACAGATTTAACGTAGTTTTCACAAAGAATAAAGTTTGCCACAAAGGGATGACTTTTCTGATATTACAGACATGCATCTTTAATTATTATATTTAATACTGGAAATTGACATTCCTTGTGCCCCTGTGTGTGCTGCGCCATAGGTACCTTGCCTGGCTTGCGCAGCGCTAGTCCTTAACGTCAGGAGCAGAACAGTGATTTATACGCGGAAGAAAAGTTTTAGAGAAAGGTTTATTTGGAAGGGATTGTGACTACCCAGATTCTCAAGTCTAACATCTCCAAACATATTTATGGAATTTTGATGTTTTGCTTACCGTGCATTTCGGTATATTTATCTTAGTAATTAACCAACTTGATGCACAAAATTTTGTTTTACAATAAGTTTAGTTCATGCCTCTACATGTTTCGAGCACATATTCTCATCATCAGGAGGTCAAAATTGTATTATACAGCCTCTGGTATCATCACGCATATAAGTGGACGTCCCGTGCACAGGTTGAGAGAGGAGTGGTTGAACCACTCCTCTCTCAACCTGTGCATGGGACGGCCACTTATATGTGTGATGATACTAGAGGCTGTATAATACAATTTTGACCTCCTGATGATTAGAACATGTGCTCGAAACATGTAGAGGCATGAACTAAACTTATTGTAAAACAAAATTTTGTGCATCAAGTTGGTTAATTACTAAGATAAATATTTATGGAGTTTTCAAAAAGAACACATTACCAAACTAACCAAAGTAGTGTGCAACAGTTGAAAGTGGCTATAGCAAAGCCTCGCCGTTCGGGAGTCTTATTTTCTTGAAACCGTTATGTACGAAGTTAAGATGGGGTTAGGTGAACCATAAACACACGATATATGATTACGTGCAAATTAATGATTAATAAACACAAAAATAAATGTGTTTGTGTTCATTGGAATGTTGTCAATGTTCCTAGCTGAATGTTACCGGAGTGATCGAACGACGCGGAGTGCATGGCGGAGGGGGAGACTGAAGACTTCGTGAGGGACGAGGTGACCTGGCATTGCCTTGTTCTCGTATACACCTTCTTGTATTGTGCCATGACAGTCTCCGTCTTGTGCTTAAATTTCAGACACCTGTTCATGAATTTCTCGTCCACAAAGAAATGATAAACTAAGTTCTCCGCCAACTGGAGGCCTTTATTCAGAACCCGTGTAGGAATTTTTACGTGTGCCATCCTGTTGTTTTAGATATAATAAGAGAAATAAAATGCAGTTGGACAGAAATAGTAAGCGTTGTATCTTTAATTTGGCGACATGTTTCGGCCTCAGAGGGTCATTTTCGGGCCGGTAGTGTAAAACACATGAAATGAATTGCGTACATTTGTATTAAGTTTTGAGTTTAGATATCATTTTACAGTTTGATAAAATAGACGTTGCTCGGTGAAATCGATAATATTCACTTACAGAAGAAAAGGTTAAAATGATTTAATGATCGTTAAAACATTTTTGAATTACCATATCTTGACGTAGAGGATCAGTATGAAACGTAGGATCCGTGGAGTTTTTGTTTTGCAGGTCTTGTTTATGGTGTGAATTGGTTGCCCGAATTCGTTTTTAGGCGCGTTCGTATACATAAGTTATTTTTATGCTGTACTAACTCTCATAACTCGAGAACAGTTGGATTGCATATATTCAATTTATTATATATATTTCAGTTAACACAGCTATATAATGAAAGCATAGGTTAGTTGTGTTGACTGAAATATATATAATAAAGTGAATAGATAGAATCAATACACAACGTGATGACTTCGTTCAAGTTGGATTGCGTTGATCAAGCTTTATATTGGGTGTCTTGACTGGCTTCCCCACCTTTTTTTTTGTACGTCGCCTATAAGGACATAACTGATTAGTATTGACGACTTGAAAAATATGAATGCAGTAGCAGAGCATTCTGAGATTCATAAACTTATTAATTCGATCTGGAATAAAGAGAAATTGCCTGAGGGGTGGAAGGAGTCGATCATTGTACCTGTTTATAAGAAGGGCCATAACTACGAACAAAATTGTATCCCACATACTGCTGTCAAGGCTAACTCCATATGCAGAGGAAATTATTGGGGATCATCAATGTGGATTTCGACGCAATAGATCGACTTTCTTTCTTTTGCTGCAACAGCCCCCAGTGGGCCTGGGCCTCCTCATTCACGAGGTTTCCAAATCACACACAACGACGCACCACAGTCGGTCGGACTCCTTTGTACGAGTGATTAGCTCGTCGCAGAGACCTCTACCAGATAACACACAACACTTACAACAGACTTCCATGCCCCCGGTGGGATTCGAACCCACATTCTCAGCAGGCGAGCGGCCGCAGGCCTACGCCGTAGACCGCGCGGCCACTGGGACCGGCCAACAGATACATTACTGATCATATATTCTGCATTCGTTAAACACTTGAGAAAAATGGGAATACAACCAAGCAGTGCATCAGCTGTTGATGGACTTAAAGAAAGTTTGTGATTCAGTTGGGAGGGAGGTCTTCTATAATATTCTTACTGAGTTTGTATCCCCATGAAACTGGCAAGGCTAATAAATATGTGTCTGAATGAAACCTATGGCAGAGTCCGGGTAGGCAAGCATTTGTCTGACGTGTTTCCTGTTAGGATTGGTTTGAAACAAGTAGATGCTTAACAAATCAAAATTATATTCCGGAAGAAATTAAGAGCAGATTGAGGTCAGGAAATGCTTGCTATCATTCGGTTCAGAATCTTTTGTCTTCTAGGTTGCTATCCAAAAATTTAAAGATTAAGATATATATATAACTATAGTTTTGCCTCTTGTTTTGTATGGGTATGAAACTTGGTCGCTGACATTGAGGGGGGAAAGGAAGCTGAGGGTGTTTGAGAATATGGTGCTGAGGAGAATATTTGGACTGAGGAGGGACGAGGTAACGGGGGAATGGAGGAGATTGCATAACGAGGAGCTAAATGATCTGTACTCCTCACCCAATATTGTTTGGGTGATAAAATCGAGAAGAATGAGATGGGCTGGGCATGTGGCGCGTTTGGGTGAGGAGAGGGGGGTGTATATGGTGTTGGTGGGGAAACCGGAGGGAAAGAGACCACTGAGGAGACCTAGGCGTAGATGGGTGGATAATATTAGGATGGATCTCCAGGAGGTGGGATGTGGGTATATGAACTGGATTGGGCTGGCCCAGGATAGGACAGGTGGCGGACGCTTGTGAGTGCGATAATGAACCTTTGGGTTCCGTAAAATGCGGGGAATTTCTTGACTAGCTGCAAACCAGTTAGCTTCTCAAGAAGGCCTCTGCACCATGGAGTAAGTAAGTAAGATGCTTTATCACCATTAAGAGCAGATCGAAATCAGAGAATGCTTGCCATCGTTCGGTACAGTATCTTCTGTCTTCCAGTTTGCTATCCAAAAATGTAAAGATTAAGATATACAGAACTATAGTATAGCCTGCTGTTTTGTGTGGGTGTGAACCTTGGTCGCTGACATTGAGGGAGGAAGGTAGGCTGAGGGTATTTGAGAATGGGGTGTTGAGGAGAATATTTGGGCCTAATAGGGACGAGGTAACATGGGAATGGAGAAAACTACATAATGATAAGCTTAATGATATGTACTCTTCACCCAATATTGTTTGGGTGATAAAATCAAGAAGAATGAGATGGGCAGCGCATGTAGCAATATGGGGGAGGGGATAGGTGTTTACAGGGTTTTGGTGGGGAAACCTGAGGGAAAGATACCACTTGGAAGACCCAGGAGTAGATGGAAGTATAATATTAACATGGTTCTTCAGGAAGTGGGATGTGAGGCATGGACTGGATCGATGTGGCTCAGGATAGGGACAAGTGGCGGGCACTTGTGAATGCGGTAATGAACCTTCGGGTTCCATAAAATGCGGAGAATTTCTTGACTAGCTGAGAACCGATTAGGTTCTGAGGAAGGTCTCTGCTCCATGGAGTACGTAAGTAAGTAAGTAAGTAGCAGAGTGGAAGACACAAGAATTGTGACGCGACATATGTATTTCGTAATGAAAGAATGTAGTGTTTTATAACATGCACCTGTACACTCTTGCAATAACCCCGCAGATTCGCTGAGGTTAAGTGACATGAGTTCTAACAGAACTGTGAAGGAACCAGTGACGTTTAATTATGATGCAGATGGGCCAGGATTTTATGACAGACTTTTATAAACGAGAGCTCTTAGAATGACCGGCGTGATTTTTATAGAGGGTGTAAACCCATTGTGCTACTTGTTTGTCTACCGAGTGTGAAGGCTGTGTCTATAAAAGTACTGCAAGCAGGCTTTCAGCAACAGTTTGTGTTTTCATTGTGACATACTGCGAATTCGTAGCTATATTAAGATTTGTTTCTACGGTCTGCATGATTGTTGAGGTTAATGTGAATGATCTCATTGCTTACGTGACATGTAATTCCACGACGTTTTCCTTTAATTGTGCTTTTGTCGAAAATTGGTATTTACACATAATCCATCAATTTAGATTATATGTTACCTATTCAACAGATAGCTAACCAACCATACCAGTTTGAATTCAGAGGAATGTTTCAAAATGTTGGCACACGTTAGGCTTCTCCCCCGCCTCGCCACACGGGCCATGGCCGCAAAGATCGATTTTCGCAGTGTATATATAGGGCCTGTGTAAGGGCGGAGGGGGTGGTTAAGCAGAAAGGGGGGTGTAGCAGTAAGGGAGGAGGAAATGAATGGTGTCGGGGGTTGATTCGAAGAGTGGATGCTGCAGTAGAAACCGTGGATAAATACAGGAGCTCCAATATTCGTAGCTCTGTCTCTGTCGTCCTATACCGAGTGGTTGCGCCGACGCAATTATTCCATCTTCATACCGACTTGTGTAGCCCAATATTGAAGGAACGTGTAGTGATAGTTCGCTCACCCTCCGAAAGGACCATGGAGCGGCGGCTTATGCTGCTTCTGCCCAGATTCTGCGGTGGCCATCATCCTCCATAATCCGGACAGTAATCATGCCTAGATGACCGTCACCTAGGCACCTGCCTGTTCCTGTAACAAAATCTGATATGTCTTCCATAAGTACCGTGTGCTGTGCTTAGGGCCTGCATTAGACCAACTTCGTGCCTCGTTGCAGTCTTCCATTTGTGTGTGTTTATACTCTATCACAGTATTACGCCATTGATACGTATTTTGTGAAGAATTTTTGTATAAACTGTGTCTTTGAAGTTTTTAAATAATCATGTCTTCCGATTCCGTGTTTCTGTCGGAGTCCTTAGCATTAAGAAATAGGCAATACGTGTTACTGTGATAGTTCTGTGTTGTCAGTCACATTAATGTTCCATAATGTAACTGTGCCGATAGTTACTGGTTTATGTATGCTGATTTGTTTGTTCGTGAGCATAGCTTTTGTGCGTTTATTACGATGTTGTTTCCTGGAAATAACAATGGCTGTCATCGCCGACGTCCAGTTAACGAGCGGGTGTTGTTTGAGAGACTGTGGCGTGGAACATTTCAAGCTATCGTGGCAGAACAGGGTGTTGGCCCTTCAAGTGGCTCGTCAGTGCACCCACGAGTTAATATCACTGGGCACAGTCCAGCGCCGTCAAGATTGGCAATAATGGGCCTAGGGAGGCGACGAGAAAGGGATGGCAGTGGTGGGACTCCTTGTACTGCAGCTGGACAGTGTTGTTGCCATTGTTTGCCTCCACCCCCACCTCTACCGCCTCCACCAGTGCCGCCTCCACCGCTTGCCAACTTCCAGATTTGTTTACTCACACCGCGCAACTCCCGCAGGACGTTGCGGTCCGTTATCAGGTGGGATAATTCTTCGTATTTCGTTGTTGTTAACACATCCCAGGCAAAGTCCATAAGCTTAGAATTTTACCAATAACTTAGCCACTGGTACTGAAATCGGACAAGCACGACGGCGATAGCATGCTGGATTCTTTTAGAAGCCGTCGAAGTATGAAAATAGATATTTGTAGAAGAAATTTTTGGCATTCCGAATGAGAGCATGCGCCTATTTCCGTTCACCTGTTGTCTTCATTGTCATAAATTTATTGGATAAGTACTATTGATCCGTACGTGGGTAATAATAAATATATTTGATGTATTCAGTAAGTAATACCAACACATGCACTGTGTGTATATATATTTGACCTAGTTCGTAAGACCGTTCCGTTATTATGGCTGTAGATACTACATTGTGTAGACTATATATATATATATATATATATATATATAGTGTATGTGTGTATGTGTTTTGCCTGATACGGAAGTAGAGATTTATTGACCTGTATAATAATCCTGACGTAAGACGAAGTGATTTTTTGTTTTGGTCCAGTCCTCAAGCTGCGGCTTAGGCATAAAACTTTTTTTTTGCAATTCTACCCGATTCGTGGTCATGGCCTCACCTTACGGGGCTTCGCGATTTCACTTATTGGACACACAACACTCACAAGAGACACACATGCATGCCCCCAGCGGGAATCGTACCCGCAATCCCAGCAAGCGAGGGGCCGCAGACCCATGCCTTAGACCGCGCGGTCGCTGGGATCGGCTACATGTTTGGCCAGTCATTGTTTCTGTTCATAATGTCCAGACGTTAATGTGGATAGCGCACCGTATCAGATAAGCAATAATCATAAGGTATGAACTAAGTGAGACTGATAGGCCCATTGGATTCTTTCAGCTTACTGATTGTTAGGAAAAGGCGTATTTCTGTGCGAAAATATTTGCAATTTCATCTGATAGGTATGGATTGCGAGATTGAGCAACTTCCTCGCATTCGATTGCGTCTTTTCAGTGATTTGTGTTTCGTCGCTTGCAGTGGCTTTCTCGGACTGTAGACCGTCGAGTGTATGGTGAATAATGAGTTAAGCATGTCATGGATTGAAGTGGTCGTAACCTATTTCAATGTACTCTGTGGGCATTTCGCGTTTACGGGCTGAGGAAAACACAAACATCTCAGGATAGTCTTTGTCTTACCGGAAATTGTAACTGGGCACTTCCCGCATATAAGTCAGACGTTTCGAGCTTGAGGTAAGTTTCTCGATTCTTTATTATCCAGACTGATTAGGACAAGACAGGCAGTGTACATATAAGGTAAGGTTGAGGACACGTCCGTGTAGCCGTTGGTGCCGGGAAAAGCAATATGTGTTGATCATTATGAGTTAGTGTCCATATTCTTGCCTTAGTTATCTGGCACGGAAATCGTATCTTTTCTGCGGCGTACTGTTTTGTCACCTGTGGGCTGTCCGGCCGTAGAGATTTCTCTCTCTCTCTCTCACACACACACACACACATATATCATAAACGCCATGACGTTCGGGAAAAAAGTTACTGTAGATAAATTGTGTGTTTTGATTTTCTGTACAACGTTTATGTTAAACATTTCTCATTCTAAGAAGAATTCAGCGAGATATCATAAATGGACATACGCCTTCATGTATAGTACCCGCTTTTCTTGTAGATTTGAACAGAACTTGGATTTTCTGAACAGATTTTCGAAAAATACGCTTATATCAAATTTCATGAGACTCCGCCCATTGGCAGCCGAGTTCCATGCGGACGGAAGGACGGACAGACAGACAGACAGACAGACAGACATGAAGAAGCTAATAGTCTCTGTTCGCAGTTTCTCCAACGCGCGTAAAAACGACAGAAGTAAATGGATTGAACTTCGCCCAGAACAAACCGTGTAAGTGGACACTAATTTGCCGTCTGCAGCGAATAGCATTTCGCATCGTCTTCAGCGGTTGTTTGAATTTCCAGACATTTGTATCACCAGCGCTAGGTCCTTTGTCCTTAACAGTTCACTCTAAAGCATGTGGTTGATGATTATTTTATCGTGAAAATATTGCATCACAGCGGTGTTGTGGCCGAGTCATGAAAATCAAAATTAGCACATTTTCATTGCTGTTTCTAAGACAAGTTACTGAAACACTTTATGATTCGAAGAATATTAATTAGATGACTGAGTAATATATGTCAAATTAAGCGACGGTTTTGGTAGATCTGCGTGGCCCGAGGTTAACTTGTGGCTGAAAGAGTGGTTAAGTCAGAACCCCGGACACTTTTTCGACCCTGTGGGTTGGCAAGGTGGGAGCGTGTCTGGCTAGCAGTGTGAATTTTGGTTTGCAACCGGCTAGCCTTATGTGAGGATTTTCTTGGCTTTTCATTGGCGGTTATTATCTGCACCGAATTCGTCAATTGATACCGCAGCAAAACTTGTTTAGTAACCTGGACTGACGGACACCCCCCTGTTTCGGAATGTTTGTCTTGTCCCTTGGGGACATAGGTACATATCGGCGCAAAACTGACTTAATTGAAGTTTTGTTGACGCAGAAACGAAAAGGGAAAACAGGAATTCTACGGACACTGGTTTGCTCGAGTTTTGTTTGCTCTCCGTCGTATTTGTTGCTCAGTTTATCTTGTAAGGGCATTTGTGTTAAAAATGGAACAGAGTTAAGTCATTCCGTAACGTAGTTGGCATAGGCCTATGATAGGACCACTTACAGACAGAAAACTGAAAATATGTACTGCTTGGTAACCTAACAGTGTTGTACGCATATGTATGAGGAATTTCTAGCTCTGGTTTGGGTCGTAATTGCATGAGGCATGTTTTGCGACTTGTAGCCGTCCTTCCTTTGCTAATTTGTGAAGGAAAATAGTTTTATGAGACCACTTTGTAGGTTGTCCGTGCTTGTGTATGTCTCTCCGTCAGCTTCGAACTAGTTGAAATGGTATGTTGGTACGATTCTTGTGCCGTTGGAGTCTACCCCAGTCCCGTAGTTTTTCATGTCCAACGTTAATAACGATACGGCAAACGCGTGAACCCGTAAAGTGTCACTTGAAGCATTTAATACAAGGTCTGCATATGATCTACGCTAACAGATGTGTGAAAAATACGCAAATTTTTTTTTAAAGTTATTTGCGTTGTGGATTGTACGCGTACAAATTGCAGTCTTGTTTTCTGTATCCAGTCGTATTGTATTTTAATTAAAATAAGCATGTGAGGGTTGCTCATAATCGTGTAGACCAGGGGTCCGCAAATTTTCCAAAAATGTAGGAGCCACTTAACAATTCTAGGCCCAAGAAGGGTGACATCAAGCAAGTTTCATGCTAAGGATCCACAAACAGTAGGCGCCACCGCACAGTATACAGTCACTCGGAGTTTTTTCCACTCCCCGCTGTAGACTACCGTATTCATGCAACTACAATTTTTATATTCAGTTATGGAATATATTTATCTACCGCTAACGATGCCCATAGATATTAGGCATACAGCATTGCACAGAGAAAAATTATGTTCCTTATATATCGGTACATGTCGCTATAGGTAATATCAGTACAGTCCAAATTAATGTTACAGATCGCAGCGAGGCTTGTCATGTATTAGTTTTGTAGGATGTACGTATTTTGTCCGTCACATTAGCTACATTTTGTGTGATGGGCCATTTTTGAGGAATTTGAAGTTAAGTGTATGTTTTAAGACCGGATAAAGGAGCGGGCCTGTCTGGCACCTGCCCAAGGCGCCAACTTATAAGGAGCACTAAGACGTCACTGGAATATTCGGAAATAGGTGCCAGTAAACTCAGGTTTGCACACGCGACATACTTTCTCCGAAAAATTTCCGAAGTTTGGTCACGCACATTCGAAAAGATTCGCCAGCCCAATCCTAGGCAGAAAAAGTTTAAAGAACATCGGTTTGAAAGGGCGCCAAGTTATTAGCCTGCCCGGGGCGCGCACTTGTCTTGGGCCATCCCTGTAGGCGTGTGCCTCGTGTGAAGACGTTCGTACGGTGGAATCATACGGCCCAAACGGAATTCGCCTGACAGTGACTAGTATGAAGCATTTATCCGACGTAGCGTAGCTAATATATTTTACTGAAATTCTTAACTGGTTTGGGAACTCCGCATTGCTTTCCTACTAAGACCGCATAAAAACTGATGACTACTATGGGACAGCAGGTAAATGAAAGACATAGTAGTGGCAGAATTGTATGTTGGAATGTCAGAAATGGCAGTATCGGACGGGAGGTGCGATATTTTCCGATAAGTGTAACCAGCTGAGGTAAAGTCATTGGGCAGTAAGCTGTTACTTGAAATTACTAACCGCTGCCGTGTCTGTTACGTGATTAAAGGAGTCGGTGATGTTATTACTTCGAATGTCATAATTGTCTAGTTACGTGTTATTCACTTCTTCACAGTTTCATTTCTGAAATGTCCGCAGAGTGCCAACTCGTGAGAAATAATACGTATTCCAGACCTTCACATAACTGACTCCGTGGAGCAGTCATTTAATAGTCAGTGTTTACGCAAGTGCTGAAGAAGTGACCGGATTCATATGGAACCCGAAGACTCATTGCCATGTTCAAAGAGCCTGCGACTGGATCCGATCCTGAGCCAAATAAAACCAATCCACATCAATCCCAATTATGAAAGATCCATGCATTCATGCTGATAAACCCAGTCCACGTCCTTTAAGGTCCATTTGATCAGTTGTCTGTGCCCTCAGTCTTTCTGGTCGGATCTCCGTTATGCCACGTATTTTCCATGGTTACACGCACCGCCCGTTTCGTCGTCGTAGATTTGCTCATATTCATATTAGGCGAAGTGGTGCAAATTGTTAGTCTCGCGATTGTGTTGTTTTCGCCAATCTCGTGTGAGGTTTTGGGTTCATATGCTATCCTGAACACACAGACGGATAGCGAGTTATTATAGCGACTGCGGTGTTATGTACAACGTTACCATTCGTTATTATGTACTGATTTTGGAATGCAGCATACCATCAGAGAATTGATTTTCTAGAAACCGTAGGCTGGAGCCAAGTTTTGGGCGTACGAGGGCTCTGCGGGATGGAGATGTGGCAAGGTTATAATGTGCAGCTGTTGAACACGCGGGCCTATATTAAAACGTTAACGTGACGTATGTTCGTTATCATAGAATTATTCATTGTACGGATGTGAATGCACGTTGTCTCCTCTCTAATGGTACTGTAAATAGTGCACAGACAAAGAGTAAAAAATGCTGTTCTTACTGTACAGATATATCTGGTTAATGGTTCGTACATCAAATAAATCTAAGCTTGGAACAGCAGAATAGAAATGGAAGAATACTTAACGTTGCGTGTATTGTGTCATGTACGTGTACAGGATTCAAACTTGTGACTTTATTTGTGCAGTAACCGAATGTCGCTATCTGTTTGTAACACCGCATATTTTGTAGGTCTCAGTTTAAAGATTACGTCGCGAAGACCGGCTGTTGTGACGCATGTCGTTTTCCCATCCACTACAGCAAATGAGAGGCTAATACCTTAAATTCTGCCAAGAATGCTTTCATACTTTCCATTTCTCCTGTTCACACATCGTCTTGTCATTTGACGTTCTATAACCTTTACAGTTCGAAGCATCCGTAAATAAGCTAAGAATAAGTAAATAAATCGCGTGCTGTGTTTTACATCGATTACTAGAGATCGGTCACGGAGCGGCGACTGGTGGGAAATGGCCCAGCGCTCCAAATCAGGTGAGCACATGGTGGTTAATTATACGCATTAGTTTATATTTTTGGATTAACAGCTTGACATGCTCAGTGCCATGTACTGTAATTAAAATATGGGTGCATGCACACACATTTCTCATAATTTCTTTGCGGTCGTGGTGGAACTGCCCAATATTTCATTTGCGAAACGACAGGTGCAGTTAATACGGCATTATAGTCTTCCGTGAACACTGGCGTTGCCAATGTCGAAACATGTCGAAACATAATATTCATGCATTAGCGGTGCCACCTTTATCGATTGGTTATTTTTAGTACTCATACGGCGTCATGTACAACGTTTTCAGTGTATGTCACGTCTGCTAAGTGCCTAAGTCTGTGTGTGACGTACGTGATAGCTGTGCTCCATTCTTGCAACAGGAGGATCGCTGTGATCGGATTAGGGCTTCTGGGACGCTGCAGAGCCTTCCCGCAAATGGGGAGCTTACCGCTTTACCTGGCGTCAGCCGCTTAGCTTGTGTGAGATACATACCAGGTGCTGGAAATACGTGACCTCTTCCGTATTTTGCAGTGTAGACCGACGAAAATAGACTTTCTTCTTTCAGTTTTACAGCTTTTTTTTTCCACCCTAAGGAAAGGCTGGGTTGTGCTGTTTTCCTTGTGGGTTGTAATTTACCGCGTTTTATGTCTTCGTCGTCATCTGCTTGATGCACGCTCTTAGGCCTAAACCAGTATCTTTATCCGTTACCTAACCAGTTTCATTTTTTTTTTATTTTTTATTTTTTTGTGAGGAACGGAGATAGTTTATATTTTATTCTACCTTACTTTTCTTTACTTTACTTTCTGCACTTTCACATTTAGTAGGATTTATGCGGCTCCCTTCTGTCGAAGGAACCAGAATATAATTCGTTTAGAAATCAGGACAGTGCAGAATCGAAAAACCAAGTTGCAGGTGTTAATTGTTGAACAAATTTCAGTCGGTGCAATAAAACGCTTGGAAGAGAAGTGAATCCTCTTGCCTGGAAATTAATTTTTCTCGAAGAACGAGAAGAAATTGATGATCACACGGTCTGAGAGCCTTCTGGTATTGAGTGTGTTTAATTATAGCTGCTTGGGAAAGAATTTTAACTCATTTTATCTGTGAAAGCTCTGGGATGAAATCTCCTTTTCATTTGTCTTTTTAAAGGAATATCTACATTGAACCTACAAAAATAGAATTAAAAACATTCACATATGTGTATTAATGGAGATAGGCATTTGGAGTTTCTCCTGCATGAAATTTGTTTAATTTATCTTAACAGACTTTGAAGTCATCAAGCAGCAGATTAATGTATTACCAGTTTCATAGGTGCAACAAGTGATAAGATTCACCCTGTAATTAGCAATTGTTGATAAACTTCTGTCTAAAATGACAGTACTGTTTTAAGATGCAGGATGATAGTTTGTGACTTTTTCAGGGTAAAACTGCGTGCTGTGAGGCGGGAAATACGGAATGTTACTGATATAATGTGTGTAATTATAAAGTCTACATGTCAAAACAAAGGTCAGGTGGAAGCTGGGCTTAACAACACAGTTGAGTGCCGTGTCTCTTGAATGAGGAATCGACTTAAGAGTGCTGCCATTAAAAAAAAGTTTATTAGAGACACTTTTCTCAGAGTTGTAATATATGGACAGTTCATTGTGGCGATAAATGTATTTAGGTTTTTGCCTAATGTGGGCATTGAATGTAATTAAACTAAAATGAAATTTAGGTGTACTTATATGTATATACATATGTATTTTGAAACAGTTTGTGATTGACTGTGATGACTAGAATTCAGCTGAGTTTCACAAAGAGTAGAAATGGAATAGAGGAGTCAGTATAGTGACGAGGCTGTGGGCCCAAATCAAGGAGTCTAGTCCCATTCCTGGCTGGGGGACTCGGGTACCCACCCCACCCTGTTCAACAGGCTTCTTCCCATGAAGCAAAGTGGCCAGTGCTTGTAGCTGACTGCTCACTTCCTTCTAGCACAAAGGCTATGAATGTGCGGAGCTGTACTTCCACTCCCATAGGTCTATGTCATGATGCTTGATTAACCCTTTGACGCCTAATGACTCCTATAGTTGTCATACCACACCGCTAACCTCTAAACATTGCATTTTATATATTTATTCAACAAATACAATTGGTACTGAATATATTAAACATGGTATATACTCTCCATTTTTTTTCTCTTCAAAATGCAGTTTGTTTCGTAATTCTAACATATTTGGTTCCTGTTTTATTCACATTTTATATACAGAGTGTGCTAAAATTTAAAAAATAATTCCGGCGCCAAAAGGTTAAGCCACTTTGTTGACAGTGTGGTAGTTGGTATACAGTGATGACTTGAGTTGGGAGAGTAGAAATTTCTGATCATGGCTTAAGCAATGAACACTTGCTTACTTTTTCTATAGTATCTCTTACTCATTCTAATTTTTTGTGACATTAACCTTCTGTCTATAAAGTGTGGTTCCAAACATGCATGGATGTGGTTCAGGTCTGCACCCATACATGTAGCACACAGTAAACAAATAAATAAATACCCCATGTTCATGTATTGGATTGCAGTGTGCGTGAGACCCATCAGATTGCAGAAGCACAGCAAGAGAAGAATGCTAAACTGAGAGAGGCATTTGGCATATCAGAGTACTTTGTGGAAGGGAGCAGCTTGGATCCGCAGCGCCACGTGAAAGAAGCACAGGCTAAGGCAGCAGCTGAACAGAACAAGAAGTATACTTTGGTGCGCACACCCAGCCCTATTCCTGCTGCTGCTGACACAGACAAGGATAAGGACAAAGAAAATTCTGATATGACCAAAAAAAGAAAGCGGAAGACAAGAGAAAGGTAAGAGACGTTTGGTTTCATACTTATGCTTACCTGCCTACTGCTAAAATTAATATTATATAATGAATTCTGTGATATTATTATGTTAAAATTTTTTAAAAGTGGAGCAAGAAGTTGTATTTAGGAGGGCACAGGTAAAGGAGTGTCATCTCAGGAGGCTGAGACTATCTTGCCTTGGAGAGAACTTGGTTTCTTTTCTTTAGGGAGGTGTAAGAGGCTACCACAGGATGCTCAAGGAAAACCTGTCATTCTGGTTCAGGTTATTACGGTGCAACCCAGTCACTATTGCTTGCCTGGATTTTTTTGCTGTGATGCTGTTGTCATTTATGATGGAATTCCTTGCTCTACAATGCCATGGCTGACTTTTCTGGATGGAACAGTCAAATTTGTTGGTGTTTGTTAACCTGGGTCACAGTGAAATGACTGGTTTGCCAAGCATGCATCTTTCCACATTTGCTGGGTTGCTGAGTATGCTCAGCATTTTGAGGCCTAGGCCATCCTTGAGATGATGGAGCAAGCTGGTTACTTAGCTTGGTGGGGTGCCAGCTGCCTTGTTAATTCGTTTAGCTAGCAGTCTGCTGATGTGGTTCACTTAGTTCCTTCTGAGTGAAATTTTAGAAGGTGAAGAAAATACAATTAATTCCTTATATGCAGCCCTGTTTAATATCTTTGGATAAGGTGGTCTTTAAGGGACAAGAATTACATTGTGTGGCAAGTTGGGGGACCATTAATGTTGCCATGGTGTCAGAAAAGAGAGTTGATTTTCATATTTCCTGGAATTCCTGGATTTGACCTTTCATAGAATGGTAAAGATACCTGTGTTTTATATGGTGTGACTTAAATGCTTAATAATGAACCACCACTTTGTACTCCATTAAAATAAGATAGCTATGTAGTGGCCAGTTTATAGTAGATACAAGTGTCTAGGCATTATTGGGTATGTGAGACAAACAGTTATTTTAACTCTGAATTGCAGTGCCACAAACAAAAACCAAGTGACTTTGAAAAGAAATTAGAGATGCTTTAATTCTTGGTTTACCAGCCAAAATATGCTAATGCTTAATAAGTTCAGGAAGCAGTTACTGCTGTTTTGAATATCCTTATTTTGTTTGAAAGAAAGAAGGCAAACAAGCATTTGTCATCACAGCAGAATGCAGGATTAAGGGGATCATTAAGGAATAGGATTTTCTTGTTAATATGAATTTATTTTTACTTTTAAGAAATCCTAACTCTAGTTCATATTATGTGCATATTATGGCATAATACTCCTACAGTTTCATATGCAATGATTTAAAGTAAGAACTGATATGGAAATGTTAAAAAAGGTTGTTAATTGGTTATACTAGGTTACTGTAAAAGAAATAGACACTTTGAATGTTGTATTGAAATGAAATTATTAATGATTTAGCCAAAATACTACTTACATAGTTTTGTAGTACATGTTTTTAAGTTTATATGATGAAGTTACAAATGTTCTATGTGTGAGCCTTTTGTCACACGACAGATGTCAATATGATAGTCTAATTCTGTCCAACCAGACCTGAGCATATCCTCGTGAACACTTGCAACAGCTGTTGTGGTGCATAAACAACCAGTTTCTTGAAATTTCTTGCTCCAGTCGTGGATAGACTGCCTTGTAGGTGGAGGTTTGCCATATCATCTTCTGAAGTGACGCTGTACAAGAGTAACGGAGTTCGTCTTCGCTAATTCCAGCACACAAAAAGCCTTCTCTACCACAGTAGCAGCCATTTTGCTTCAGTGCTTTAAGGGCGCTGACGTGGTGCTGATGTCACGAAAGAATGCCTGGGAAAAAATTTTCATCTTTCATCTATGCTACTACGCAAATTGTGTGTCCACTACGCTAATGGTTTTGCTACATAACGTTGAAAGTGTCTGTTTCTTTTATAGTAACCTGGTATTACTTACACCTGTTTGCTCAGCAGGTGGTCCTATCCAGAAACGTGGGTGTTGTGTAGTTGTAAATTTCTAAATGTGGTTTTGCAGCTGTGTGAAAGACCTTCAGGGAACTTCTTTCTCTAATGAAATTAAAACTTGTGCACTTAAAGTGTATCAAGGCATTCTTTATGATCAGCTGAGATTTCCCACAGCAGTGACTGAAGAATACTGTTCTCTGGAATGTGCCATGGTGTAATCTGGTAGAAGTTTACTGGCATTTCAAAGTATCCTGCTGTCACTTTCATCAAGGTAGTTGAAGGAGGCAACAGTTTCCTTTGAAACACTGTTATATTTTTACCAGACTGCACATCATCGCAGTGCAGAAAACAGTAGTCATCATTCATATAAATTGCTTTTCGCCATCAAGTTAAATGACAGCTCTGAGTAGCGTACATTTTTCAGATGTATCATTTTTAGGTGCATTTGCACAATTGCAAAAAGCAACTTTTAGCTTTGCCACATCTGTCTTGTCTGTGTCTCTGTCTGTTCATTCATCTATCTACCCATCTGCATGCATTAACTTGGCCCTCACAGGACAGATTTTCATGAAATTTTATATTTGGGTATTTTTTTAAATCTGTCAAGCAAATTCAAGTTTCATCAAAAAATGACAAGAATAATGGGTACTTTACATGAAGATGTATATCCCTTTATGATATCTCGCTGAATTTTTCTTACAATGAAAAATGTTTCAGACAGAATTTTTAGAGATCAAAACACACATTTGATGTTCAATAAC
>Ga0123357_10002145_pt1 | contig 21751 bp, 10 predicted proteins | sample TergutEmb28metaG_FD_89873 | JGI IMG/M metagenome (GOLD analysis project Ga0123357, IMG submission 89873) | Embiratermes neotenicus P4 segment gut microbial communities from Petit-Saut dam, French Guiana - Emb289 P4 | ecosystem: Host-associated > Arthropoda: Insects > Digestive system > Gut ... | reverse complement strand
TGTGTGAATATCTCAAGCAGCCTTTGTATAATAGATGCGTGTTAAGTGTCTGAAGGTGTATTTGTGTGAATATCTCAACCAGCCTTTCTATAAGAGAAGCGTGTTAAGTTTCTGAAGGTATATTTGTGTGAATATCTCAACTAGCCTTTCTATAATAGAAGCGTGTTAAGTATCTGAAGGTGCATTTGTGTGAACATCTCAACCAGCCTTTCTATAATAGAAGCCTGTTAAGTATCTGAAGGTGTATTTGTGTGAATATATCAAGCAGCCTTTCTATAATAGAAATGTGTTAAGTGTCTGAACGTGTAATTATTTTGTCTGGATTTTAAACAGCCGTTGTATAATGGTAACCTTTAGCTGTTATGTCAAGCTCTCAACCATTCTTCGTATAACGTTAGAGTTTTACGTGTCAGAGAACTCCAAGAACATATTCCATTGTGTAAAAGTTTAGTGTATTTCATCGCGTTTTATGAAAACAGCCGTTCCGATTTATTTCCTTGCAGGTTAGTATGAAGGGGAATTAAAAAGGACAAAATTGCGAGGTTGAATAACTTAATAACACTTATCTGGTCCGAACGTTTGTCCAGCCGTCCACAAACTAACCTAGATATTTATTCAATTTTCACATTTAAGTACATGTACACTATATTAATACATATATACGTATTGTTAGCGAATACACAGGTCGATTGGTACAAGAAAAATTCGTAATAATATTTAAGTACAATAGGCCAGAAAATGTAACTTTATTCTTCTTCAAAATTTGAAAATGTACAGCAAATATTGACTCTTAGCTTTGATCCGAATTTCACAAAAGAAATAGAATGTAAGGAGAGTGCAGCTTGCTACCGGAGTTAAAGCAACTGGCACATTATGAGGAAGAGTGTGAATAAGTTAAAACATGATTACACCTTCGTCACTCTTGGAAGGGTCCCCTCTCTGAACCTCATCTGAAATTTTGCACATTCATAATATTAGACATGTATAATATATCTGAGCAATATTTCAGCTGCGTATATGCAATGTGTGCGAATAAGGTAACGAAATTTATTTACGTAACACGTAGTTAGAAAAGGAAATCCACAAATTTAGAACTTAATATATGTTCACTACCATAGCAGCAGAAATGCGTTACATGTTATTCGTTATATTCATACAGCAAGTATCAAAGAAATCTGAATTTTTAACGGCAGACTTTTGAACATGTATTTTTTTATGTTTTGTTGACCGTGAATCTCGATGTAATCGTTTAGATGACTGTCTGTTGTGCTGGCTGGATTGTTCGAATCCAACCAGGACAATAGACAGTCATCTAAAGGGAATAGTAAGTACAAATTGTTGTACACATATGGTTGTACCTCCTGATGATGGGCCTAGATACGCCCGAAACATGTAGAGGTTGACGAAATATACTAAAAATAAGTCGTGCATCAAGTTGGTTTTCTTTAGACGATGTAATTTTTATCGCGAGTATTGAACAAGGTACGTCTATTGGCATCCTTGTAGTTCACAATCTTCTCTTTTTCTATAGAAAATTCGAGATTTTTATGGCAGTAAAGATTATGACGCCGTGTATCTTGCTAGATGTTTCAGAAGAACGTATTGCGATTCTTCTAACCTGAGGGTGTTTGCGATTTGTTGTACGAAATTTTGATAGACACAAAGTAGGCTAGACGGTTGCCAAACCACGAAGACTGCAACATGAATGCCACAAGTCATAAACGGTCTAAACTGTGATCACAAATTGACATATTTTGTATCACGATAACTGACAAAGTCGTGAAAGAAAGACATGCATAAGGAAAATGAAATAGTGACGACCGTTTTAAAATGCTGTCTCACCGAAGCATCTGAAACCTAATATTTCTGTTTCATAACTCTTCGGAGAAGCTCTGGTGAAGTGCTATTCAATAACGGCAGATGTCTGTATCCACCTTTCGAAGGTGTCTTGTTTTTCAAGATGCGAATTTAAAGTTTAGTCGAAGTGGCTGTTGGTATGACTGATTCGAAATTGGCGTTGTTGGCCCACTCTTACTCCGAACAGTACCAAAATTTCCCTGTTGTTTTATTATTTACTATATTTGCTTTTAATGTACGGTTTATTGCGTTCTGCTTATTAAAATGTCATGGGGTTTTACTCCCACTCTTATAATGTCTGCCGTTTGCCTCTTGTCTTGCACCGCTTGCCTTTCGCTCCACACACGTAGCACGCAACAGCATCTGAAAGTTTGCACAGAAAGAATACTCTACAGGTTTTTTTTTTCTACTCTGCAGAACTTAAGATGAGATTCTGTCATCACCACTTGTATGATTCCCTTGTTAACACAATAGTTTGTTATGAGAGGGGCTGGACGTTTCGAAAACAACATCGTATTAGCGAGGCCATAGTACAGAATCGTGAGGATTAGCTGTTGCTTTGTATGTAAGTTGCAAATAGGACACGCAGAATTTCAGAAACCTGCGGATTTGTGAAAGAAAACACTTAATTTCTTCTCCACACAAATGTTTCGAAATATGATACACTGTTGAATATGATGATGGTGTAACGGTTGTGCCTCTGATCACAAGAACATATTGTTCTCCCAAGACGAAACTGTTTTACTGTTACTTTGTGCTCCATTAAGTCATGTAAATCATCTCATGTTGAGACTATACAGTGTAATACACATACCCGGTGAGTCTGACATGAGTGCTTCTACTTTAGATTTTTTAATCAGGATGTACCCTCATCTGAATGTGTCGAATTATGCCGAATGGCTTGCAGGGCGTAACAGAACGCACTGTAGGCGACAGTACCAGTAAACAGCTCGTTTGTTTCAAAACTACGTCTAGAAAATGTTGTAAATAAATGTGCGTACATTGGGCTGAATGTTTCGAAAGTAACTGACCGTTAAGCTACTTTGAATTACGCAGTCAAATCTCTATTACCCGATCGTCTATCAAGACTTGACTTGCTTCAGCATCAGTATGCCGTGGTTATTCCTGACGAACGCAAGAAACAGAGAGGCGAACTGACAGCCATAAGCACAGCAGGGCAGATTTAGATATTCCTTTCTAAACTCGCAAACTGCTATTCAGTTTTCTGTACGTAGGATCATCGCAACCCAGTGCTGTCTCTAATAAGATTCGCAGTATTTCTGCAGTGTGCAACTAAGAATCTGCAATTTTAGCTTATTTGGTATTTTGCATAAAATATATAAAAAGGAAGCGTAATGAGGTTGTGTTTGTCTTCTTAATCGCTACTCTGCACTGAAAATGTTCAGGGCATTTCTGTTAAATTTTATATTGATCGCCTACTTATAGACTTACAGCAGAATTTAATTTTATTTTAGGCTCTTAAGGTCCAAAATAGACCTGAATTTATGTAAAACTGAAATTTATTTCAATAAATTTGCTTATAAAACCTGTACTAACACTAGACGAAACTGATATCTGTGTATGAGTTGAAGACTGTTTTGTGGTCGAAAATTTTTTTCTTAAACATTTTCCAATGTAACGAATATTTTAAAGAAACACCAACGCAATAATTTACACTTCAGCTGTGCATTTATTTTCAACCACAGATTTGTGATAGCAGTAATTAAAAATCTAGACAAATGAGCTATTGAAAATGACTAAGTCGTCAATCCAAGGCTGCCTTCCATAATTCCATGTGTCTGCTATTGTAGAGTTGTCTGTTATGTATCTATAACTATTTCAGTAGATACTCCTTATTACATCTTATTCTTTATTACAAACAGATTAGATTTATATTGTTGTTTTATTTATTTAAGTAGATGTAATCTAGACTGGTTTGTCTTTGCCTTTATTGTTCATTACCGAATTTCGTTGAAGTTTTTGTGTCCTTAGTAACGTTTTGGTTCCTACAGCTATCATGTACACGGCAGCACACGTTTCAAACTGTGTAACTGAGAATGAACAGAATATGCACAGGCCTAGGCTCTTTCGTTATTTTGCGGTGACGTAACCATGAATTAGATACCTGAAAGGAACTTGCTGCATGGTGAAAATATTTGAATCTGAAAATGGTGTGTAAAAGTAATACGACATGTATTCGAAACGCCTCCTTTATCTTTATACATCGTAATTTAATTTTTGTCAATTTTCGAGGTTTTATTTTGCTTTATAACTGTGTAGGAACTACACTTTAATTTATAAAATATGAACATTCTGTTATTAAAATCAATATATTAAAATACAAAATTAATCTCTTGGTATCTGAAACAGAAAAAAAACACCGCTTCTTACAAAAGAAAAATTTGCTGACAATCGCTGTGTATTCTGGAAACGCTGAATGCATTCTGTAAGCAAAACGCAGTTTCCTTATGGTATAGGTTGTGAAACGCTACGCAGTGTAATGTTTTTATGTGAAGGTTTGACAACCCCACTGCTTCTGTATCGTGGTTTTACTGATGTATTGTTTTATGCCTTCTTTTGCTGATATCTGTCTTTTTATCTGCGGGATTTTCAGTGCGGTTTATCACAGAATTTATTTATGTACATATAGTCAATTTGATTTTGTTGTAGTAATATCAATTTAGCTGTGAATATTACACAGTTCTGAACTGGTCAATTTCCTGTCGATAAAAAATATGCTTATACAAAATGTTTCTTTGCAGTAGCTGCACCTGAATATTACTTCAAGATTATAAGAATAATTTCTATTGGCTTTTAAAATCTAATGTTAAAAATACAAAATTTATCGGTCACTTAGTTATCTTCCAGGAAACAGTTCCGGTAAAACAAATTTGTTTTAAAGAAATCTGAAAAATTCTAACTGTATTTTCTGGTATTGTGCATAAAATTTTAAATCTACAGATATCTTTTTATTGAAATATTTTATTCAAAAGAAATTTAGATATTTATTTTGAGCCCTCACAGGCATATTGGCACGTTGTTGTTTAAACAATACAGTATTTTTTTAAACCTTACGACTCACGACGCGAGAGCCAAGCGATACGCCCTCGTAATCAACACTCCACTTTGCACCCCATGGACACCAATACTGAAAAACCAGCATGAGGTCACTCACTATAATATACTGTACATCGAGAATACAGTTTAAGTCTATGCCCCAAACATAATAATTATATACATATAATAAGATTGCACGCATTTGCACATGATATTCTCCTCAAAACTCCAAAATAAAATTTAATTAACACGTAAAAATTATTTTATGCTTATTTATATAGATACATATTCTAGTTCAGTAGTTGTGTCAGTTACGTTACTATAATTCTTAACCACAGTTCCGCAACTTAGTACGTAATTCAAGTTGATCACTATTTGCTGAAGAAAACTAAGTGGAAATGTGATTCGTTTATGAAGTTCAGTTACCTATGCTGAAAGGAACATTATGTTTACGTTTATTTTGCCTTGTGTTACGTAATGTGGTGCTCGGGTTTATTACTGTTTTATTTATCCGTTAAATGTAGAAGAGATAACATTAATCGTATATCACTTCTCGTCTGAACTACGGAAGGGGTTGTGACGTCAGAGTTTTAAATCGAAATGAAATATTACGCTGAAGTTAGAAACATAGTTATATTCACAGAAATAATGCCTGTATCATATATGTTTGCCTCTGGGTCAATCCTAAGTAGTTATGTCTCATCTACAACAAGCAGCGTTTGTCTTTGCTGTCGATGATATAGTAAACTTAATGATAGAATGTATGTATACTTGTTTAACTGTACTCGAATACGTCCACATACGTTCCCACACTTTATTGAGAAAATAAACAGTAAGAGTATATTTGTCAGTTTTATTACTAAACATATTAAGCCTTAATAAGTTGTAGACATATTTTTGAACAGCCCTTATATATTGTGCTCAGCTTTGACGTAAAAATCAGCAATGGGGGGTATAATTTTAAAATTCTGTGGCGTTAATTTGTCACAAACCCAAATTGGTAAATTGCCATCAACATGTTTGTCAAATAATCCCTGTAATAATAACAGAATATTTTCCGATAAATCCTACGGAATGGTTAGGAAATATGTCGAGGAGACACGAGGTTTGTAATATTAATACTTGAACTGCTAGGTAACAAGGCGCATTGTTTTGTTTTCTTGCGTTAACGGAATTACTACAAGACAAATAAGAAATAGAGACAGCAAATGAAATTATAAGAAATGGGAAATAAGTCGAAAGGAGAAACTGAGGAAAAATTGAAACTGCTTGAAAGATCTCCTATGTAAGATACGGAATTGAGAACAATGTTAGAAACGAAAATTCGTTTTGTTGTTCGGTGAAATAGGTGAAATAAAAATTCGACACAAAAATAAATATTGATTCTAACTACTACACGCAGGCGCAGTAGTATCACGTAGTTCTATAGAGAGGTATCAGCAAATTAGACTGACATTTTTCACAACCTGTAGAAGTAAGCAGCACGTTAATCCCAGACTACCTACAGCAATACATAAAACCACATCGCAGGTTTTAATATTCAATCCCGTGAGAATCTACAATATAAAAATGGGGTACACCGAAACAATAGTGTAGCCTGTGAAGTAGTCCTACCTGCATACTTTTAAACCCAGGAATATGTAAAATCTGTAATTGTAAAATAAAATAAGAACTAAATTATGCAAGTATCTTTAACAAAGTCAAGAAGTTTGCAATATCTATCCCTCTGTAAATATAGTGCTCTGAATCATAATAATGAAGTTTATATTCTTTTTTGGCTAGTGTTCTCAGTGCAAACTTACTGTTGTCTTAAAACAATGTGTTAAAACTGTTTTTCCTTTGTTGTTGTAATCTCATATTTGGCAGCCTGAAATGTTAGTACACATTCAATTTGTAGAAGGCAGAATGTGACTCGAGACTAGGTTCTTTGTGAACATACATTATTCCAAACTCTGCACGCCTTATGACACTTAGCATAAAACTAGGAATGGCATACAAAAACACTAAATGTGAAATACAGGGATGACTGAAAGCAGCTTAGTTATAATCTTTTCCGCAGTAGGAGTGTTAATTGTGGGGAAAAGAGATGTGCTGTGACCGAATTGTGAAGACAAGAGAAGTGTTATGACCGAGTTTTGAGGACAAAGAAAAGTGCTGTGACCGAATTGTAAGGGCAAAGGGAAGTGCTGTGACCGAATTTTGAGGACAAAATAAGTGTTATGACCGAATTGTGAAGACAAAGAAACGTGTTGTGACCGAACTCTGAGGTTAAGAGAAGTACTGTGACCGAATTGTGAGGACAAGAGAAATTCTGTGACCGATTTGTGAGGATAAGAGAAGTACTGTGACCGAAATGTGAGGACAAGAGAAGTTCTGTGACCGATTTGTGAGGACAAGAGAAGTACTGTGACCGAAATATGAGGATACGAGAAGTGCTGTGACCAAATTGTGAGGACAAGAGACGTGTTGTGACCGAACTGCGAGTACAAGAGGAGTGCTACGATCGAACGTGAGGACAAGAGAAGTGCTGTGACCGGCCACTGTGAGACTCTGCAGGGTACTTATTATTCGGTGCATTGTCGCTTTGAACCTCATGAATCCCCATTCCATTTCTGTATTACTCTTTATTTTTTGGCCTGAAATAGTGTGAAACCTATTTAGCATAATGACAGCTTTAGCAACCACCAAGAAATGACGGATTATTATGTTTCGATTTTACGTTTCGATAAGATGGTATTTACTTCAGCGAGAAATCGCTTGAGCATTTTCAGTTGAATGTAAGCTCATCTTATTCAAGATCTGCATTGGGAATTGTCGTAACGCAGGCCTTTAGATACGCCTATTTTAAAACTAACATTTCATTATGTAGGTGGCGCCTTTGGGCCTACAGAAGAGCCCTCTGAAATGTATCTATATGAAGTAGAATTTTAATCCAAATAATGTGTAAAAATTCTGATGCTATATCACGGAAAACAAATACGTTTCCATTACAAAAACCAATTGTCTAATGCTATGTATGGGTAATAATACCTATTTTTCTGAGAAGGATACCAAACCAATAAACGTAATTACGATCAATTTGCCGAGGTTCGGTTATTAAGGTGGGTGACAAGCCTGCATAGTAAACACTCTTTTGTAAATAATTAATAAACCTGTGTTTATATGTCGTATCTATTGTTTTAGTTGGCTACAAGGGTATAAAACTGTATACTTCTTCAATGTACATTAGCTTTTGACACGTAAAGTTTACACTATGGTTCGTGTTATTGGGCTATTCCTTAAATGAATACGTCGCACTGTTTAAATAAAAAACGAACATTTCTTAATTCTCATGTAGTCCTCTTTTAAGGGATTAAGTACAAATGCCACACAAATTTGGATAAAATAAACCCCTCCAGTATCTTTTCTGAAATATTTTCTTGCACCTGGTAGAGATTAAAGTCTATAGAAGTCTTGTAAATAAACACTAATGGAGAAAAGCACAGTCAATTGCAACTGTATTTGTAATACATTACTGAATGTTACATTGCGACATGCTTCAGCTTTTATAGAAAACCATCATCAAGCATTATAAATTGCATTTAATAATGCATTACAAAGATACTTATGATTCTCAGCCCTCTTCTCCATTTTTACGCATATAAAGTTTTATGACCTGACTATATGGCCGATTTTTAGCTCGAATAATAATCGGCAGACCCATAAAGTAGGACTGCTTTAATTTTTTGCCAGTTATTCACTAGCACATACGACGTATTTTGTCAGATATAAATTTATTAGCATTTGTTTTAATATTCTCCGTGCCTTCCAGAGATTTACAATATTTCATATACATATACTTAACAGGGCCATTGAAATTCAACGAGAAATCCTTCCATTCGTATGTCCTTTCCTTTGCTTCTTTCGTACCTCCATTTGCTTCACTTCCTTGTGCCTTGTTCTTTGCCCAATCGCGTCTTTATCCTCATGCCTCTGTTCCTTCTCTGTTATGTAAACACAGTTAAACAAGTTTCATCTTTATTCTGTGCGCAACATGCCTCCTGTCATAGAGCTGTCGCCCCTCTACATACGTGGACGCTACATATTTAACGACCTCCGTACTTCTCCCTTTCTAGCCTTTGCCTAGGGTCTGTTCTGTCTGTGTTATGCAAGCAAATGTGCATGTATTTGGAACTGAGCGTAATAGATTGCATTAGCCACGACTTTTGTGTGTATGTAATGTCCGTCTTGCACGCTAAACACCTTCGTGGAATTAAGTAATTCAGTGTGGAGTGTAACACATTTGTGGCTCAGGATTGTGTTGTGTCATGTGTCAGAAGATGCGACTTGAGGAATTTTTAAATTACTTTCGTTTATCAAACAGAACACACTTTCTGTGCGGTGACGTAACGACAGCAGTGGATGTTATTTAAAGAACATTGCACGAAGGTATATTTCACTTAATAAAATAAATAAATAAGCACATCAAAACTGTAATTTTCCGACTTAAGATATCTTATATTCTGGCGTTTAGCCACTATTTATTCTAAAAGCGTTTTCATTATAAATGAACTTACTGGATGAGCAGTAAAGCATTTCATATGTTTAATACCGAACGACTGAAAAGGAAAAATTTAGAAATGTTTGCACCTACCGCACCTAGACTTTGATTGTTTTAAATTCTAATATTGGCTACGTGTAATATTTTCCTACATAAAACAAGTCTTGTATGAGAGCTGCAACTCAAAATACAACCGTGACACGGAGTTTGAACGACTGCTTCATATCAATAAATTTGTTTGCATAATTTGTTCGCTCTATTTACTTATTATTACAGAACTGCTTTTCACTGTTTAGACTGTGTAGGTACAAAAATACACAAAGACAGTAATTCTAAAGAGTTTTACGCGCTCCTCAGTCTTCTGCAGATTGCTGTCAGAACATGGACGATGACGTATCTGACGATGTGAGGATAACATCCCCTTGATGCTGACGACCCGTTAGACTATTCGCATTTGAGTCGCAGTGAGAACTCGCCGATGTCGTCGTGGTGCCGCTGTTAACCGCGGCAGTCGTTCTGTTCACCAGCATCACGGCGTCTGCACTGAGACTCAGAATCTTTGCACTGTGTTCCTGCGCTTTGGCGCGCAAACACGCGATGCTGTTATTACGAAACTCTTCCGGGTCTGTTGTGTGTGCGAGCTGGAGGGCTGCTGATTGGTGATTCTGATGATCTATTTGATGTTGAAGCTCCTGTAGTCGAAGTTGATGTTGATGAATTTCCTTGTTGTTCTCGATGGCATTGTGATTAATCTGTGACTGTTGTTGCTGTTGCTGTTGCTGCTGTTGCTGTTGCTGTTGTGTCGAGGAATTGTTTGTGCTGTTGTCGCTCTTGTCTGTCGTCATGGAAGAAGTTTCGTGTTGATCATCCTTGTCTGAGCTGCAACCATCTTCTTTCAACTGTTCTGCAGCTTCTAGCGATTTTCGGTGCATTCCTGTACAAAGCAGATAATCATGCATTAGAACAGGAAAGTAATGATAACCGGTCACAGAATATAAACAGTTTGATTTGCATACGTTTTGTCATTTATGCTTATTAAAGAGAAGAAAATCTGGAATACTGTTAAGGACCAATCGATTTTTGAACTAAAGTTTGTTATTTTTGTAACGAAAGAACCTAGAGGAAGCTTCGGAGTCCAGAAACGTTCAATGTCAATTAACATATCAGTTATTTCACCTGAATCATTTCGAATGTATTTAAATTAAGTGTATTTAAAATTGCTTAATTTACAGCTTTACAATTTGCTCTCTACACCACATACTATCACGGCAATGAAATCAGGGGATCTGGATGACATGGGCAGGACATGTAGAACACATGCAATTAAGACGCGTGAATGCGCAGCTGTAGTTACAAAATCGCAAGATAAAAGACCACTTTTTAGAAATTAGCTTAGATTGGATGGTATTGTTAAAACGGATATTAAAGAAAGATCTGATGTTTATGGACAGTGCATCATTGTGATAACTGCAGAATAAGAAACCAACTAGATGTCACTTATTATTTTATTATACTTCTTATAGGCTCAACATGTTTCGGGCATTACTATGCCCGAAACATGTTGAGCCTATAAGAAGTACAATAAAATAATAAGTGACATCTAGTTGGTTTCTTATTCTTCGGTTAAAGAAAGAATCTGGACTTCATTCACCCAGCTTTTGTTAACAGCGTAATAAACCTTCCGATGTGATTAAAGGCCCGGAATTCCTAGACTACTGGATTCTCAGGAAGGACGCTGCTCTGTGGAATTTGTTTAATTGTGGTTATGTAGTTACATAATTGAAAGACGATCTTAGTTTCTAAAATCAAAAGACCATCTTAGCCTACTTCCCTCTCTAAGAATGATAAATAAACCTCTGTGTGTCTGTGAGTCCCACAATTTCGGATTTCGAATCAATTGGCCGATTTTCACGAAAAGTCTGTGAACATTAGTCCACCGGATTTCGCTTCAAAGACGTAAATTTATATCCTACAACTAGTAATAACGTTACAAACACACGAACTTCTGAAGTAGAAGGCGAGAATGCTAACTGGAACTATTCTCGGGGAAGCCCAAACAATTCCCTTTACGTAACATAACAACGAAACACTTCAGCAAAACAGGACTTAATTTAATAAATGACACTATGCATTGCTACATGTTTCGATTCCAAGGAATTATCATCAGACAATTAACCTACAACATTTAAAACACATCAGTTCTTCGTGTCTTTTAGTACACTTTAGTGAGATCTTAAAAATTTCCTGCCGAACGTTATAACTTACCGTTATATTCCAGCACATGTGATATATTTTTTCTCGTTTGTTTCCTTCCTATTGTTGTGCTTGGATAGTGAAGACATTCTTGTTAAAAACAAGATCAGTAATTGTTATGAGTAATACAGTTCCTGCACGATAATGCGCCAACACGAAATATATACGAATTGCCTGATGATGATTCTCCAGGATTCGAAACATGTAGCAGAGTGTGGTACCGTTTATCAGTTGTGCTTGACTGACGTGTCTTAGTGTTATTTTACCTGAATATTATAACACAAGGAATGATTCAAAATAAATTTCCTTTACTTTGAAACATCTGGGATACAAAGTGTTTAGCAGACTGCTCGTGGGAGAGCAATGCTTATTTGAAGCTTTTTGTCACTAGGATAGGGCAAAATACAAACTAATGAATGGGGAGTTTTCTGCAAGGGTTAAACATTTTGATTAAAATATTAACCATCAGATGAATTTTTATTAATTAATTATGAATTTTATATTGGAAAATTAAAAAAAACAAACAGTCTAACAAACGCCACTGATAAAATCACGGGACAGTCTTGACGCAAGTCTATAAAGAGACAAAAAGATTTAATGAACTAAGCCTAGAATATTTTGTTACAATTTCTAAAAAGCATAAGAGTTGAGGGTTTTGACAGCGGTTAAAATATATTTTAAGATTTTTAGGATAATGACGCCGGGTTTTCTGGTAAGTGGGTACCAAGCAAAGATCGGATAATGAATTTATAAAGACTTTTACTCAGTTATTATGTTCCAATTTTTCCAGTATAGGCCTGCAAGTTGAAAAAAAAATTCTACAGCTTCCGGGATGATTGAAATACGCGAAATAATAGTGAAAGATCAGGTACAAAATTTAAATAAATTAAGCAGTCATTGTCGACAATAATGTGTTAAAATGTTCCACATTTAATAGCCGACTTGCCCCATGCAAATTGGACGGTTTGTTGGGATGTCAGGAGCGTTGCCGTGAATGAAGACAAACACCGTTTAGATTTGAAGACCTACAGAGAAGAGTAAGGCAATGACGGCGGCTTAGGAAGCAGTTCCAAGCACAATTCCTATCCGAACGTGCCCTTCTTTACGAAGGAGAGAATCGTGAAAGTTTACATCCCTCCTGCAGGGGCAAGATAATTATCTGTTCTGAAAAAAATCCACACCAATTCCGGGGCTCACTCAGCCTCCTGTACAGTGTGTACCGGGAACGCTTTTCTCGAGGGTAAAACGGCAGGGGCGTGAGGCTGACCACTCTCCACCATTGAGAGCTGAGATCTACAATGGGTGATGTTATAATTTCACTTACCCTCTATGCCTGCATGGAGTGTACAGATAAACATTTTACTTTTACTGTCTGTCTATAATTATTTCCCCTTTGGGAGCCAAAAGGCCCTTTCCAGCGACGCAGTAGTGTCCATAACCGATATGTGTGAAATGTGGCGAATTATCATATGTATTATTTCTGGTCTTTGTGCTGTGCTTTAAATCAGCTGCTGCATTTGTCTGAATTATTAAGCTGCACGTGTTATAGTGCTTGGGGTTCTTCCGTGAGTTTGGAGTGCACCTGACGAATAAGATGCTGGACGTTAATGAAAATCTAACACAAACATCTGGATGTAATGCGAACCCAGGACTGTAGCGCCCGCTTTTTGCAAGATCATAGTCGTCACTAGGAACAGATGTAGAACGTAAGCACTGAATGTCGAACTAATACGGAACAGGTAACTTTGTTTACAAAAAATAAGTTACTGTTCCAGAATTTTTCTCTGAAAAATAATAAAATCCAATAAACCTTGTTTCAATTGATAGCTTGACCGAGATTCCAACATGGTAGTTTGAGAGTACAAGCGCAGACATTTAGTGCAATGAGATATTCTTGGATGGTTCTTATAATAAAACCAACTAGACGCACTAATTTCTCATATTTATTTTTGGAATAAAACTCTACATTTTTCGGACAGTTTCTCCGCCCATCATCAGGAGTTTTTCACTGTACACACAGCAATGGTATATGTCATACAGGTTTGCTGACAGCTTGTGAGCAGAATCAGGACGTTCTGTCCTGATCCTGCTCACAAGCTGTCAGCAAACCTCTATGACATATACCATTGCTGTGTACAGTGAAAAACTCCTGATGATGGACGGAGGAACTGTCCTAAACATGTAGAGTTTTATTCCAAAAATAAATGTGAGAAATTAGTGCATCTAGTTGGTTTTATTATAAGAATTTATCACGATGCACGGTCACCTGAACGTCAAATTCTTGGATGGATCATTAGCTTTTTTTAAAGCTTTGAGACCCAGAATTTTTCCTTGTCTCTTACCAGTCTCGTTTGTATTTAAATCTTGACACTTGTCTAACACAATTTGAAATATACCGTACTTTTCGGCATAAAGGTTTCATGCATCTGCTGTCAGGCATAGGTGTCTCTCAGTAATGTTCAGAAATGCAAAAAAAGCAATTTTAAGAATTAAGCACTAGAGATTTTCAACTTAGAAATCTCAGCGACATTAAAATAAAAAGGTTTCCAATTTATTGCAGATGTTTGTTAGCACACATTTCTTAATTTGCTGTTCCCTGAAAGCGCCGTTACCAGCTCAACATTCACACATATTATCATTAGCCGGTACTTCCCCTCGTTCTCAAGCCACCCGTAACCATGCATCTAAAGGAGGCGTATTCTGCACCACAAATTTGTCGTCGCTTTCTCGTGCAGGCAGAAAGTAAAAATGATGGCGCTGTTAGTAACGACTGCCTTATGTTCCTCTCCCTCAATTTGTATTTTCCCCTGGTGCCGTCATCAGCGACATACGCAACTATAGAAGACAGTAGTACTCTGCATGGTGCATGTGTGTATACAGACACCCATGGGTGTTCCTTTTCATTACGATGTTTTACGCACTTCATGGAGAAAATTCCTTCTTCAGAAACTCATAAAAGCTCCGCCGGTAGAAGTCCTATCCACGTGTATACAACCCAGCTTTTATTTTTCTTTCGCAAGGGCCCACTAACGGGTCAAATTGATATGAAGTTTATAATATTTTCACCCTTCATTGCTGTTACGTGGGCATGCACTAATCATACTCTTGTCACCGTTTAGTGCTGTCACGTGAGTATGCACTATTCATAATATTGTCACCGAATAATGTCGTTATGTGGGCATGCAATATTTGTAATGTCATCAAATAGCGCCGTTTCGTGTGCATGCAATATTCATAATATTGTGACAGAATAGTGCCGTTATGTGGGCATGCAATATTTATAATATTATCACCAAATAGTGCCGTTATGTGGGCATACAATATTCATAATATTGTACCGCGTAGTACCATTTCGTGGGTATGCACTCTTCATAATATTGTCACCATATAGTGTCGTTGTGTGAGCATGCACTATTCATGAATTGAGGAATTACTTTGATTCATTATCCTAATATTCATTTCTTAATTATTAAGCAAAGACTTAAAAAGCTGCGTTTTATTTTAATGTTAGTCCGAAGTAATTATTATATTTTACATATCAACAATTATAAGTCTTTCTGAATAACTTACTCAAGAAATTCTGCATGATTTACAGAACCCGAAGGTTCATTATCATCTTCAAACGAGGGGCGTCACTGAGCCAGTTTACTGCAGTACATACATTCGAAAGTCTTCAGCCTGTAAGATGTGCTACTCTTAGGCGTGTTCGTTGGGGAAGTTTCCGTGATTTTCTTCTCCCTGGCAGTTTAGCGAAACTTTGTTTTGGGATTTAATCGAATGTAATACACAGATCAATCCACAATACGGCTTTGCATAAGGCACTCATCGTCTAACTGAATCAGACAGAGATTTTGATGCGTTGTGATGACAACAATTCTTTAGCAGCTCTTATCGCAGTAGCTACATGTACAGCACGTGTAAATCGTCCAGGATGACTTTCATTGCAAGGGTCTTCAGCCTAAATTTTATATTCAACTTCCCGACCCCATTTGTGCCAGATTCCCCCACGACGCTTTACGTACAGTGCCTTACGCTCAGCGTGTTGTGTACGTTTTGCTAATACTCACTGCAGGGCCTGCACGCAAGGAACACATTCATGATGTGGGTGTTTCCCTACCTAGGAGCCAGGGCGCCACGCACTCGCTGCTTTCCTTGGCGCTCTTGAGGATAGTCTCGGGTAGTGGTAGAGAGTGGCGCACCATGGCACCATACAGACCGTACTCCGCCATGATGGTGCTCCGTCCCCAGCACTTCTCAGTCTTGCGCCACTTCGCCCGCCGGTTTTGGAACCATACCTGCACATAAAATGAATCACAGCTCTGTGGGAAAGCGAAGAAAAGATGGCAAAGATAACCCGCGCTTAAGCACCAGATTATGAAAACGAAGAGATCGTTAAGAGTTAGATGTGTGCTATCTGGACTTCGCAAGGGTAAAGAGATTAGTAACTTGCAAAACCCTCCGACTGTCCTTACCCACTACTCAACAGAACCCTTCTGGATGCAGCGGCGAGGTAAAAAGACTTACGGTCTCTTACAGAAGTCGAAAGCATATTTTCTCTAAGACAGGTTAGCTACAAGTGCCCTTTCATTCACTTACATTATTCAACTTTCCTTTATTCATTTATATATTAACTCTGTATACTTGGATGACAAATACAAAACGCATTTCATTATGAAACGTACTGTCTGTACTGTCGCAACTCGCCCCCCTCTCGGTCGTAAACCCAGACTTGTCGCGTCGAGTCTATCCACTGACTCACCCAACACCCCAGTCCGCAGTACAATAAAGGGGCTCCACATTATTAGTACTGGCCGGGCATTAAGCAATATAATTGACTTTCCATCTTCCCCTTCACGAGACGAAGTACTAATCTCTCGCTGCGTTATAGCTATACGCGGGCCAAGAGTGAAGTGATTGCTAACCATCGATATTTAGAGAGGAATTAGTAGCTGGATAGGATAATCCTTTTTCAGAAGCTGATAGTTAGGGAACTGATGAAGAAATTGCGCTACTTTTATGGAACACAATTTTGCAGATGTACTTAAGTGTTGTAAAATAAACCGTCACTTTATTCCGTCCTGTCTGGGCTGAATCTGGCCCATACACATATATCTATTGTACTTGTTCAGTTTAATTTTCATGTTATCGTTCCACCTACGTTTATGTCTCCAAAGCGGTCTGTTATGCATTGTAAGTGACCCATGTTACTTCTGAATACGTTAGGAGTATCAGTATTCAAGTTTCAGTCTTTTCGGAAAAATGAAGTGGCATACAGGAATAAAAATTACGTGGCAAGTTTCATGCAGGTGAATTTTCCTTTTTAAGTAGTTGTTTTTCCTTTCCGACTCCTAAAAGTATGACTGTCGCGTAGGGAAGGAAGAAGGCACCACATTTCGAGTAAAACTGAGGTCATGGCAGATTCACAAAATCTATCCACGATTCTTAGTATTCACAAAGCAGTTGTACCCATGTCCGTCAGTTACTGTGAACGGTAGTGCCATCTGACATGTTTGATTTATAGAGGGCATACACGTCACTGACGTACGTTGTTCCGATTGTGACCAGTAGGATGTCTGGTGGAAACTGTCTCCACTGTTGGTTTTCCTGCGCAGTAGAAAAATGGCTTGCTGAAGTGATAGTGACTGTATATTCTCGGAATAAACAGAAAATTAAGGGCTATAGAAATTAATATAAAAGTGACACTACAAAATGAACTAAAATGCAGAGCTAAGAACGTGAGGATTACAAAGGGCATGTGCTACAGGCTAGACTACCAGGTGGAAAATGCCGGTAAGTTGTAGCTCCTGTTCTTCCACATGCAGCTGAGTGTTACACAGAAGAATTTGATGTTATTGGACCATGCATCATTGTGATAACTGAAGAATAAAAACGAACTATATGCCACTTATTATTTTATTGCACTTCTTATATGCTCAACATGTTTCGGGCACTACTATGCCCATCATCAGGAGCTCACGACTATAATGTTGATTACCACATTGGTCGTTTCTTTCTTGGTTTGCTGTAGGTTGGAGGTTAAGTGCTCTTAAGCTGGAGTAGTGTCCGGGCTGCAGCCTGCAGCCCGGACACTACTCCAGCCTAACTGCACCTAGCCTCCAACCTACAGAAAACCAAGACCAATGAGGTAATCAACATTATAATCGCGAGCTCCTGATGATGGGCATAGTAGTGCCCCGAAACATGTTGAGCCTACAAGAAGTATAATAAAATAATAAGTGGCATCTAGTTGGTTTTTATTCTTCAGTTAAGAAGAATTTGTTTTCCATACTGTCCTTGCTTAAAGATATCCATTGTATGTTTAAATGATAAGTAACGTGATTGTAACATTTTGCCTTCATACGTATCTGCTACTTATTGCGTGCAGAACACAATGCCCTGACCTGGTCAGCGGTGGGTGACAGACTCGAATCTCTCGCTACTTTGGAATGAAAAACAAAAAACGCATACTTGCAGGGAAATACGAGTATAAGCAGAATACATATCAGAGCTAAACATTCACGATACAGCTGTAAACCAGTGTCGAAGGCACAGGTGTACGCATTGCAGTAGAGTGTTTCAAGTTCACGTGGGACAGTAGCAGTGAGCAGGTGTTCATAAACGTCGTGCGTGCTATCACCGGTGTCAGTCAAGTGTGTAGGAAATACGCCGTACTAATGTCTGGAAACCTCTGTAAGACGACCGTGGGAACTCTGTAATGGGGAATGCTACACCAGAGTATTTGACACCACCATAGACCATACACAATAATCCCAAACAAAACGGACTTAGTATGGTACATGTGAACTCCTTGTTCACCAGAAATCTAACAGTGGAAATGATTAGCCTCTGTTTTGTAAAATGAGTCTTCATCGTCAGTTTAAATACAGATTCTAGCTTACAATATTTGAATTTCATCTTCCAATACTTCTCTAGTGAGACTGTTAAGGTGAAAATATGGAACTCACCTTTAGCTGCTTTCAGCAAAATTGCGAAAAGCGGCTATAGCTTCGTCTGTCTGTGTCTGTCTGTCAGCCCGTCCGTCTGTCCGCATGGAACAATTCGGCTCCGACTGGAGGGATTTTCATGACATTCTATATTCGAGGATTTTTCCGAAAATCTGTTCAGAAAATTTAAGTTTTATCAAATTCAGACAAGAATAACGTGTACCTTACATAAAGTTCTATGTGTCCATTTATGGTAACATCTCGCTGAATTCTTCTTAGAATGATAAATGTTTCAGACAAGAGTTGCAGAGAAAATCAAAACACACATTTTGTGTTCAATGAATTTTTTTCTTTACGAACATCGCGCCGTCTGTGGGATAATGTGGAAAAATGTGATAGGGCCAGACTGTTCACGCATGACAACATAATACGGCGCATGCACTTTTTATGCGGGATGATTAAGCTGCAGACACACATTCAGAATATGTAACACTTACTCCTTATGCACGGCAACAATGGTTACGCGAACACGTCACAATGCTACGTTTATATCTACATTACCTTTCCTGTTGAATGTATTTGCAAAAAGGTTGCTTCTGCCAAATTAAGCTGACAAGAAAATCGATCTTCAAAGTTTGATTCCAAAGTCAAAACATTCAATGAAGGCGCGTGCATGATGAGAACTTCGCAAAGATTTCCGTGTGTTATAGTCAGACCCTTCCTTTTCTGGAGATAACGATATAAGAATTGTTCTAAACTCACGATAAAATGTATCAGTGTACCTCACTTGAAACAACTGTCATGCACTTTTACCGTCCCTGAAAGTGAGATTCACAAAGAACCAAATCAAATAACATCATTCTTACTGGCCTAAATTAAAGGTGAAATAGGCGTTGGAGTACAGCATAATCATATTTCCTGTGTGATAGCTGCGCAAGACAGAATTCGGATCACACTGTACTCAAAAATTAATAGTAAATAGTGATTAAGACATAGCAGTGTTTATTTTCCCGAGAACTGCACTGAATTCGACGTTCAGGTGACCGTACATCGTGATAAATTCTTCTAATAAAACCAACTAGACGCACCAATTTCTCAAATTTATTTTTGGAATAAAACTCTACATGTTTTGGATAGTTCTTCTGTCCATCATCAGGAGTTTTTCACTGTACACACAACAATGATATATATCGTACAGGTTTGCCGACAGCTTGCGAACAGGATCAGGACGGAACTGCATTGCTGTGTGTACAGTGGAAAACTCCTGATGATGGACAGAGAAGCTGTCCGAAACATGTAGAATTTTATTCCAAAAATAAATTTGAGAAACTAGTGCATCTGGTTGGTTTTATTATAAGAAGCGCACTGAAATAATACGCAGATCAGTCTGTAAATTTACTCTCGAAATAGTTCCAAAAGGAAACACCGAACTTGAGGAATGTTGATTAGAGTTTGAAAATAATTATATTTCAGTTAAGTCCATCAGCTGTGGTGTGCCTGGAGACCAGAAACAGGTCCTCCAAACTGGGGACTTTGTGTATTTCAGCTACGTTGATGAGATAAGGGGCATAAGTATGCACGTTTGTTCATGGAGGCTTTATAAGTGAGAGATTTGGCCGGAAAAAACTCTTGGGAGAGCCCTACTTGAAAGATAAGAAAGCGAGAGAAAGAAGAGAGGTTAATACACTACGGAACGCCCTTTCGCTGGTTACTATCAAGACGCCGACTCAAAATCCAGAGTCGAAAAAAGCTCTCTAGAATTCTGACTTAGAATATGTTATATAGATTTGCATAAATCGAGGGGCGCAACACATTTCTATATCGCACCTACATGATAACAAAACAAAGCAGAGTACACAAGGGGTTAGTTACACCCAACTCAAGCCGTCGACCGGCGTCCTGTTTTATTGTAATTCTTTAGAAAGCACGTGCCTTGAAAGCGTGGGGGTGGGATACGTGGGGTGGTTGGGTGGGTGAGAACTGTCACTTTTTTACATGACTACGGGCTGTGTCTGCAGTAACGAGTCTGATGTGTAATGCTTTGTACAATATCCCTCCCAATTATTGGGCTTTAGTTAACATTTTATCATATCACTGTGTACATACAAGTGCCATAATGATGCTAATGATTACATGCGTTTGTACATGAAAAGGGGGACTTTCGGTTTGCCCATGCTGTCGTATGCAAAGTAACGCCATTTTTTTTTATTTTATTAGACAATATTCCGATATTAATTCGACAGTATTCAGACTACGATTTTTTCGAATTTATAAATTTAATATCCGATATAGCAAAAATCATGTTCTAACTTAAAATATAGCAACCCTTAACCTCCATTGTACCTTATTCAAATATGTTAAATACAAAAACAAAGGATTTTATGAAGAGAGTATCAGATTATTTGACATAACAAATGAATGACGGGTGTGGAGAGCCACACAAAAAGATTTATTTTACGAAGAATTTGTTATCGTAATTAGACAAGACTGTTTGCTGTTAATGTCAGAATTTTGCTCATGACGCAACAAGCTCTAGTTGACTAGGGTCTCCTCATTATCGAGGCATGACGATACCCTCAGGTAGACACACCACACTCGGTAGGACTTCTCTGGACGAGTAATCAGCCCAATGCAGAGATTACTACCTGAAAACACACAACATTCACAGTAGACAGACATCCATGTACCAGCCGGGAATCAAACCCGCAATCCCAGCAAGCGAGTGGTCGCATACCTAAGCCCTAGATGGCGCAGCCTATGGGATCGGTGGAGTCAGATTGTAAGCAGTCGAATATTGGGATGATCAGTGAAAGATGATTAGGAAGATGTTGAAAGTGTGCAGTTGTTGTTTGATTGCTTCGCTATCCGCGAGTTTGCCACAAGGGATTGACGAAATCGCGCAACGTGAATTAGGATAGGCGTATTCCGGCCGAGATTCGGACTGGGCATCTCCAAATTAATCAGAGGCTTTTCTACTTGAATCTTTCTGCTCGATGAGGTAGTTATAAAATCGAGTATGGTGTATGTATGTATGTATGTATGTATGTATGTATGTATGTATGTATGTATGTATGTATGTATGTATGTATGTATGTATGTA
>Ga0123357_10002144_pt1 | contig 21755 bp, 11 predicted proteins | sample TergutEmb28metaG_FD_89873 | JGI IMG/M metagenome (GOLD analysis project Ga0123357, IMG submission 89873) | Embiratermes neotenicus P4 segment gut microbial communities from Petit-Saut dam, French Guiana - Emb289 P4 | ecosystem: Host-associated > Arthropoda: Insects > Digestive system > Gut ... | reverse complement strand
CACTTACTTGCAAATATAGCCTGATATACGCAAAAATTCTTCAATTTCCATTTAAAACACCTACCGAGACATGTGAAAAGCAATTATTTACGAGTTTGTGAATAGATCCTCAAATTTTCGCGTCTACGCAGTATTTGTAATTGTTTAAGTACGAGTATACACATCCGTACAAAGACTGCAAAGTCTAGATTGCTCTTGAGCTCACGTGGTTCATTTGTTACCAACATTAAACCGACAGCTAAAGCAAATTTCGAGCGCCGTATTGTTATACTTTAATACATTTCTGAGTTCATCAGCATCCATTATCACCCAACGTATCAGGATCTAAAAGTGACATCAGTGTCGTCCCTACCTCAATTTTGTGCATCCGCCATGTTATTGTTACTGACTGTAGGGAATTAAAAGTATAACTTTGGGGGTCCTCTAGTGGCACAATATTCATACCAAGTTTCGTGAATATCTTCAGTTGTTTCAAAAGTTGAACTGAATGGGACACGCCCTCTTTTTATGGAGTAACTGTTCACATTCGGGCCATTTTGGGGGTCAAATTGAACTGACATCTTTTTCCACTTTCATTCTTACATGCAAGCAGAACTTCAACCGTCAGTTCCCTCATACGTAGGCAACAACGACGTTGTATGCGTTGATCTTGGAGCGCCGGCGAGTGACGTCACCAATTTAATCGTTACGAGGAAGGAAAGGTGTTAAGCTAAACACATCAACAACACTATCGCGTGATTCATGGACTTCTAAGTTGTGACAACGGTAGGTCACTGCTACGTCACTTGAGCCGCTCATTAAAGGCTAATACACATAGCATGCCGTGCTCATGCCATGCCGTGTCCATGCCATGCCGTGCCCCTGCCAGGCTACGACAGTGCAGTGTCCTTCGTGAAAGTCCGCGTGGTAGCCGGAAATATCCGAATTGCTAGTCCAACAGTTTAACACACTGGCCACCTGCATCTGACATTGGTATGCTTCTGATAACAATACAATCTAAACCCTTAGCGGCACGGCATGGGCATGGCATGCTGTATGTGAATTAGCCTTAACACGTCGACTATGGTAGCTGTTACGGCAGGCACAAATGAAATAAAGCCGAAAGACTAATGTACAAGTTCACAAGCGCAACACTATTAAAGCTGCAGTGTCGCATATCAATTACGTACCGACTGTTTAGTTCCTTCTTTCTCCCTCGCCTTATTGTTCTTTTTTTTTTACTTTTCCTTACTTCGCTAAAGTATTCTGTACATGTTTTAAAGAGGGTCTGGGTCGGTTATTTCCGATTTTTGATAAGAATGTTCCTTCTCAGATACGTTCCAGGAAGCGCAGTATGTGAAATAGTTATTTAAACAAACCCTGGGTACTCAAGTAGGTTGTTTCCAGTAAATTTTGGTTTTATTTCCCACCTTGTGGTTTACACAGTGTTTATCTACTGAAGTATTAGAAGCTACACTTGTTTGCCTTCCGTAAGCCTAATTCTCGAGACTGGAGTCTCCTGCTACGAAATATGGCCAAAGAATTCAAGTTTTATCATGTATTGACATCGATTGTTCAGAAATTCCTATTTATTGGTGAAGAAAATGCAACTAAGCTGCTGAATTCGTGTGTGTTTCGCTCACGGGAAAGCAAACGGGGTGATATTTCTGGTGCCTAGAAAGTACACTTTATCGTCATTGCCTAGTTTAACATTTTGTTGCTTATCAATGCTGTATTTCGTCGCAGACTGTATTTCTTACACGAGAGTGCTACTTAATATTTGTAACGGACGGTCCGGGGTTCGATTCCCGGTGAAGACAAGGGTTTTTTTTTTCTACACCGTGCAGACCAGCCCTGAGGTTCAGCCAGCCGCCTCCTCGACAATGCGTACCTGGATATTTTCACGGACTATGATGTATTCATGGATAATCATGACTCGACAGCCGTAATGGGCCTAGGCCTCCTGTACGAGGTTCCTCTATCACACTTAGACACACCATACTTGGTAGGACTCTTTTGGATGAGTGATCGGCCAGTTGCAGCGACGTCTACTTGACAACACACATCACTAAAAAGAGAAAGACATCCATGCCACCCGTGGGATTCGAACCCGCAATCCTAGCAAGAGATCGGCCGCAGACCCACGCCTTAGTGCGGCCACCGGTGTCGGCCAAGTATATTTTACTTGCAGTGAGTCGAATGATACAATATACCACCAAACATCTGCCGTTACGTTTGCAGCCGAACCACATGCAGCTGTGTTCTTTTCTCTCACACTCCATTGACACTGCAGTTCTCATTGTAACACGAAACTTAAATATTAATCCTACTGACTACTGTTCACTGATAAGCGTGCTTATTTTAGACATACAACAGTATGTTTGAACAGCAGAGGTTAACAAGTCAAACGCGTATTCTCAGGTATTTAGGTAACACAGACATGCCGCATTTATTACAAAGATATTTTGGATAAAAGTGTTAAGAGAAATGCGAGTTTCTCATTGTGAGAACGAAACGAAAACTCATTGACGTCAATTCCAGTACTCTTCAACAGGCAGGGCACGAAGTTTAGTTGCTACTGCCCTATCGTCTCTCGTCACAACGTTTTGGTTAACAACACGAACGTGAACGCAACAGATCTCAAATACAGTTAATGAAAACACTGTAGCACAGCCATTCTTCCATGGCCCCGTACAGAGGGTTACAATGTACATGTATTTTGCTTTATCAGCAATTGTAAGTAAGTTTATCTGCTAGACTGCGAGTCGAGACAGCTTACTTAATGTAATAAATAAGGGCTTGATGGAAAAGGGTTCAAATCTCAGTTGGGATGTTGCAATTTATCTGTGTGTCACTATGTTGGGAATTTCTCTGGGGCTAACTAAAACTTCATGTTCAATACACATCTTTGAGTTTTTTGTCCAGGGTAAAAGGCCAGGGCGCTGAACCCATTTCCATCGGTGTCGGTAGCTACGGGCTTCGCGCGTCGCCAATATGCAGGAAAAGTTTCACATTTCACTTAAGTACATCATGAAGTATGGTCTTTCTTAAACGGCTATTACGCATATAGTAATAGCCTCTCAGCATAGTCGGCCTTATTATCGGGATTCGAACCTTGCACTTCCCGAACGCAAGTCTGGAGCGCTACATCTTGCACCAAATGGCTCGATATACGAACATTTACGTAATTAGGCTAAAGGGTTTTTTTTTTTTTTTTTACGGAATCGGAGATTCATTACGTTGTTCTCAAAAGCCACGCCAGTCGACTGTACTACATCTGTTCTTTCAGCCTCTTCATTCCAGTCCAAACACCACTTTTTGTTATTTCCCCCCTCCCTAGGTCTACTAGGTTGTCACATCTTTGAGCGGACCGGCAAACATTTTTTATGAAATTTTCTGTTCCTTCATATTGATACATGTCCCTTTTGTGCCATTCCACCTGATTTGCCTTCAGTTGTCAATTTGAGAAAAATTTTCTTATAGACTTTGAATTGACCTTGTCAAAGCAGTCCTGGTACAGGCCTGGAGTGGCCCAAAGGGTTCCAGGTAGTTAAGGTTCCGAGATTACATGACAGCGGCACGGGATGGTGGTAAGGTTGTCAGTCCTACGCACCGGCCGCTTTTACCCCCAGGAAATGCCCCTGGTACTCATTTCTCTTAGAGACTGAGTCGACCCCAGGGCCATAGTGCGATCAGAAGGATTATGTCACTGAAAAATTCCAATGACACCATCTGGAATCGAACCAGCGACCTTCTGATTTGTAGTACAGCACCTTAACCACTGTGCTATCGCGGTGACCTTGTCAAATCTAATCAATTATTTATGACTGTACTTCGAGGATAGTGTTTCATAAGGCACAGATGACATTCCCAATCCCGCATCTTCGTGTGAAGACCCACTCAGTAATCCTAACCTTCCTTAATAAAGGACGTCAAGCGCTCCTTCAAGTGAGGTAATGAACAGTCAATTATGGAACAACACAATGTGGGTCCTATGTGCCGTGCAATTAGGATAGGTTAAGTTTGGGGAGGAGTCGAGTCAGCTTGGGTTATGAGAGGTTAGTTAGATATGTTAACGTCGGATGGAACACGACGTCAATTGGCCACGCAAATAATAAGCCATGAACTTGCCGCATGATTTTGTCGTGTAGAACGAATCCCCGAGAACACGAATTGATGTCTGTTTGTATTTATATTTCCTAATACATTGTGGAAAGTAAATGTTGAAAGCTACAGGCCGTCGACATGCACGTCGAAAAACACTCCGTATAAAATGTGTAATACTTCAAGAACTTTCTTCCCATCAATCCAAAATACCGTTACTGGTCCTTTATCTGCGTTCAACTAAAATATAGAAAATTGCAAAAAAAAAAAAAAAACTATTAGCTTCATCGGGTCCGTCCGTCCGTCCACATGGGAACTCGGCTACCAATGGAAGGATTTTTATGAAACTTGATATTTAAGTATTTTTCAAAAACCTGTCGAAGAAATTCAAGTTTCATTGTACTATGACGGGTGCTTCCCGTGAAGATGTACGTACATTTATGATAATATCTCGCTTATTTCTTCTCAGATCAAGAAATGTTTCAGGCAAAAGTTGTAGAGAAAATCAAAACACACATATTATTTTCAATAATTTTTTCCCCCTAAAATCGTGTCCTTTATGAGATGATGTGGAAAAATATGGTACAGCCAGACAGGACACAGATGACAATGTAACACGGCGCATGTGCTTTGCATGCTAGATTACTACGGCTACAGACACCCACTCACAATATGTAACACTTAATGCTTTTCTAGAGCAACAATGGTTATGCGAACGCTCCACAATGCTACGTCATAAACACTGCCTGTCCTGTTTCTCTTGGGGGTGGGGGTGGGGAGTTCATAGTAACTTCATATTGGCATTCAGAGGACCGTGCATCGCGATATATTCTTATAATAAGAGCCAACGAGATGCACTATTTCTCAAATTTATTTGATAAATTCCTCTACATTTTCGGAGGTCCACTGTCCATCATCAGGAGTATCTCAACACTGTATACACGTAATAGGAATTTGTCACGCCAACAGAACTAGCATGACGAACACCTTTTACGTGTATACAGTGTTGAGATACTCCTGATGATGGACAGTAGATCTGTCCGAAACATGTAGAGCACGTTATCAAATAAATTTGAGAAATAGTGCATCTCGTTGACTCTTATTATAAGAATAACTTCATATTGTACATAGATAAGTGAGGACATAAAGTTTCAAGATCATTACCTAGAGCGCTCCAGACGGACAGTTGCACCCTAAAGGCTACATGTTGAAGTTTTTAAGGTAGGACTATAAGAACAATACGAAAAGTAACTGGCGTCGACGTAAACTTGGGCAACATTTCCTCATAAATGTTGTCAAATAACGTTTCTTTTACATTCGCAAACCAGTAAACGGATATTAGCGGTTCTCATTGCAGTTAGTGTTAATCTGAATCTAGAAAAAAGGACGAAGAGAGAAATCTGTTCCCCCTTGAGGGTTGTTTAACCGTACATCTTCATCATGAAATAATGTGGAATGCCAACTTGACGCAACAAGGTAATTTTATTAATATATTCTTAGCTCGACATGTTTCGGGTACACTACATACGCCCATAATCAGGAGCATTAGATGTTGTGTTGCAGCATATGGTTTTCTGCACCGAGTTTTTGGATGGGTGGTGGTCTTGAGAGCCACTGCGTGGATCGTGTGTACGGTGCGGATGGTGCGGATGGTGCGGTGCAGAAAACCATACGCTGCAACACAATATCTAATGCTCCTGATGATGGGCGTTATGTACCCGAAACATGTCGACCTAAGAATATATTAATAAAATTAACTTGTATCAAGTTGGCATTCCACATTATTTCATTTCTGATCCCCCGTTTGTTTAGTCCGTACACTATACACTGTACTAACTGAGCTGTCCTGGTGTTGAGGTAATGGAGACCAACAAAATAGTTTCCCACAACATGAACATTATGTGGTCGTAATTCTTAACAAGCCTACGTAACTAGGATCCATTTAGACTCATTAAATAACAATTATGCAACATTTGAGGGGCAGGTACTTTACACAAACATTTAAATGGGAGATGTTACAACCCTTCAGAGCGGAAATGGAATAAGGTGACAGGGGAAGGGTTCTTAATTGTTGTCGGAAGTACGTCCCGAGATTACGGAAGTAAAATTCTGCCAGATGGGACACAACGAGGACAATACTGTGTCGTATGACAGTGTCGCGTGACGACTGTCATCCAGGATCCACACGCTGAATGTCTTCCGGGTCCACGAGAGAAGGTTTTTACCCACTACAGCTGTACGCACTCATCGCAAAGTGGCTTACTTCCCACACTACTTGTGACAAAACTGCTTCTTACCGGAGCAGGTTGTACGTATCACATTTATAACTATTCGTACATAAAGGATAAATTCACACTCTGTATCATCAATTTGCTCTAATTTGATGATGTTACTTTCACTCTAGTATTAGTCGTAGGAATTTTAGGTGCGTTCGCCATACTGCGAAAAACGACTATTAGCTTTGTCATGTCTGCACGGAACAACCCGCCTCCCAATGGACGGACTGTCATGAAATTTGATGTTTTAGTATTTTTCGAAAATCCGTAATGAAAATTCAAGTTTCATTAACATACGACAGGAACAACGGGCATTTTACATAAAGACCTACCTACATTTACGACAATGTCTCGGTGAGTTCTTCTTAGAATGAGAAATGTTTCAGCTAAAATTCTAGAGAAAATCAAAACACGTTTCATGTTTAATAATTTTTTTTTTCGAAAATTGTGCCATTTAGGAGACAATACGGAAAAATATGGTACAGCCAGACAGAATAAATATGACAAATAATACGAAGCCGGGAAGATGCGATTTGCATGCCGGATAACTAAAGTAATACACACTAAGAATATGTCATGACTGTTGCTTTCGCATGACAACAATGGCTACGCGAACGCACCTCAACCTTACGTTGTACCTACACTGCCTGTCTCATTGACTTAAGCAGTATACGTAGCAGGCGTGAAACAGATGACTAATGTTGACGTTTTGCTGACCGTGCATCTCAGTACATCCTAGTAATTAACCAACTTGATGCACAAAATCTTTTTCTGTAACAAGTTTATTATATGCCTCTACATGTTTCGAGCACAATGTGCTCATCATCAGGAGGTCAAATTTGTATTGGACAGCATCCGGTATCATCACACCTGTATGTGGCCGTCCCGTGCACAGATTGGGAGAAGAGTCTTCTCTCAACCTGTGCACCGGACGGCCACCTACAAGTGTGATGATACCAGATGCTGTATAATAATACAATTTTGACCTTCTGATGATGAGCACATAGCACTCGAAACATGTAGAGGTATATAATAAACTTATTATAAAACAAGATTTTGTGCATCAAGTTGGTTAATTACTAGGACTGAGATGACCAATGCTTACACACAATGATGAAGGAAACACGAAGAAAAGAGAACACATCAGAAAATTATATTAAAATTGATCTTTATGAAAGCGGGCACGAGGATATGGACTAGAGTTGAATGACTGAAGACAAAATTCAGTGACGGACGCGTGTCTTTCGTGTGTTTATTGTACATAGTGTGTGTTACGACATACACTAAATACCTTACCAATTTGGGACAAATGCATAATTTTTCTAACGATGATTTTATATCTATGTGGATTAAACTTGTATACCGTCCAGTGGGATTGGCTATGACGTGTGAAGAGTGTAAAGAGTAATAACAAACTCACGTAACGTTTCTGCCTCGGCATCTGTCCACAGGAAACCCGAAAACCCTCAATTAGTTTAGACGGTCTCCAGGCCGATTATCGAATCCAGCCCATCGAGCCCTTTCTATCCAGTACCTGAACTAAATGAGAACGAACAGAATGAGACCATGGGACATTCGTAATACTGATTCAGTCGGCCCGTATAATATACAAGTCGTTATGATATATTAAATATATTAGGAATACATTAAATAACTGATGCATGAGAAATTCACTCTAAATCTGTGACTAAATATAATCCCGTTGCCAAAACGCATATCACAAATTTATTTTATGCTTACTGATAGTGACAGAAAAATAATGCAAACCTAATTAAAATAACCATGAAATTCCTTTCGATTACGTGATCACCTGCCTGAATTCGATCTTGTTAATACTAACCATATTGTACTCTTTCTACCACAGATTCATTATCTATCACTGAATTTGGGTGCCAATTACGTTTACTAAATACTACACAAAACAAAATAATCCAGCATACGCCTGCTATTTCAGAACTGGAAAATAATTCCTAATTTACTCGTAATACTGTGCTACCTGTCACGAAACTTACCTTTGTGAGATACCAAGCCGTGCAGGAGCTCTAGTGCCGCAGACGTCTAGCGGTGAATGGCGGAACTATTCAGAGTATCTGGCCATAACATGTCCAATCAACGTGGCGTGCAAAACATGGTTACCCTACTCTACTTGTGGGAGATTGGTGGTGATAGGAATGTGAAATTTAGCAACTTACCTCCATATTAGTCACCGACGATATTCACTTGCCCGCTCACTATGGGTCCCGTATTGATCACCAATTTCCACTATCATTAACGTCTTTCCACACTGTCTTTAGTACTTCAAATGCACATTTTCTGTCAGGCCTTACGTATATTTCAATACATACCGGTATATATATTTTAAATTTGGCCTATAAGGGAGGGATAAGCAGGAGATTAGTGGAAGTTACGCGTACGAGGAGCTTTGTGCCTGGTGTTACGAGTCACATCCAATGAAATGGACTTGAAAATCAACAAAGAAGGAAAAATGACGAATTTCTACGAAAATCAAGAATGAGAGCGAAGGGACACGCGACAAAACAAAGTTTCTGTCAGTTAAAGTAGCACTCAAACAATAACGTCCACTGATTACAGTTATGTTTCTTTGAATCGTAAATTTGCTGTCATGAAAATGAGACCTCAACACGTGACTATCTTTCAAACGTTATCTTGTGTATCATGCCTTCGAGTGTTGGTATTTGGCAGCCCTGACCAATCACGGAAGGAGGCGTTTTAAGATCGAGAATAATGTTACATTTACATGACTATTTTCATTAAAGTACATTGCTCTGGATACCAGGTAACACCAGTTGGTGGTATTCATGATGAATGTTCATACTAAGACATGTCTAAGATGAGCAATAAGAGGGGAGGAGCGAACAGTGAATGCAAAACATTTCTTGACCGATTGGGATAGCCGAGCTTAGCATCTGTAGGACTGCTCCAAGGAGGCGCTATTCATATATACCAGTATGTTTTTTTTTAATATATTAATTACTACAGCCCACGATGCCCCATTATACCCGACTTTTGCTGTCCACAAACTTCACGTAAACACGAAACTTGATTACCAATACTTCACTGACAGCGCACGATTTCGTAGGCCGGTAACACAAAGCATTACACAGTTTGGTTAAACATCAAGATGTTTTCACGTAAACTATCATCTGCATGAAAAAGCTATCATTAATCGTGACAGGCACGTGTCCACAACACTACCAAAGCACGGTCCCGCACCAATCTGTCGGTTTTTTCTTCACCACACATCACACCCAACACATATCTCCATCTTCGTAACAGTGTTAACTGGCGATTATTACTCTGAATCGATAATCGATCAAGCGAAATCGAGTGCTTATCAGGCTAGGCAACATGACAGTCAGGAAATATTTCGTTCAGTCCTTCGAGATATGACACAGCATATGCAACAGTTTAAGTTCGGGGGTACCACAACGGGAGGTAAAAATGAAATGAATCATTTCTTCCATCAGGAGGTTACTGACAACGTAAGACACATACACTAAAGCAAGTATAAAATTTTGAACCATGTGAATGATTCACAACGTGCCATTCAGGTCGTTTAGTTCTAAATCAGTCTCTATATTCCAGAAAGGATTAGGTAGTTCGTACGTGCAGACCAGTTTTTATTAACGTTGCCTCTTCAGCTGTAGTGGAGATACACCTGATTTTTATCAAGGTTTGGACTTCCATCGTCTTTGCTCAGTTCTTCGGCGGCATAGTAATCTACCTTCAAGTGGGTAGTGACTGATTCCTTCACAGTCCTTCCCACGATTCTTTATCTCACTCAATGCTATAGAACTGAACTTCAAATAACGCAGTTAAAGGGTCTAAGAATCATAATTTTTTCGTATGTATTGTGTATCGTACTCGATATTCATGCGAAGTGCAAAATGCCTCACTCTCGATATAGCCAAAATTCAACACATCCCTAACACAGGCACTAAACGGCAGTGAGTGGTCAGCTTCATGCGTCGCTACCCATTAAATCAGAGGCTGGGTATGTGTGGCAAGACCGGCCCGAAATTGGTGACAAACAGAGAGGTTTTGTCATCACCGGGAATCGAACGTCCGTCTTCCAGCCAAGAGCCAGTCTCTCCTACACAATCGGGAATGTGGCTGTACCCATTTGACTAATATGAGGAATAAGTCCCGAAATGTAGGTAGGTCTTCTGCTACTATGAATCAGCAGTGGACAGACAGACACAATACATCCAGGTGTCTGAGGCAGGATGCAGGCTGGGGAACAGGAGGGGGGAACAACCTGGTGTGGGGACAGGTGTGTTACTGTGACTACCAACAATCCAACAATAATCGGTCCATTGACATCGCCGTTTTGAGTCACGTCAACATTACATTCTATCGGCATTTATCTTACGGCATAAAGGACAGTAGTATAATTTTGGGGGAAAAATTACGCGGAGTCTATGGCAGTCAGATCACTTATGAGACATTTTAGCGAACTTATCACTCATTTCGTCATCATAGGGTCCTTGCAAAATTAATCTCATCTATTCACTACTTCAGTCTTCACAAGACATTCGGTTTAGATGCTGGGATCGATTCTCTACCAATGACCGATTATCCGAGAATTTCACACTTTCCTGTTGACCCTCGGATTAAAATATGGGACAGAATGTGAAATGAATGCCTACCAATTCATGATTTCCAGTCATTCTTCAGGTCGACACTGTACAGCCTAACCTATACAGTTAATCTATTGTTTATTTAACGATGCTGTCAGTAGCCCAAATTATGTGTGGCGTCGATCTACCCAGTTGAGGAAATGTTATTCAGAACTACAAAAACATAAAAATATCAACAGGCATTCACTTACAACGGGGACTATTTCGTGAATTCAGATGTTGGCAGCGGAAATGTAGTGAAAATACAGCTCAGTGCCTATTGGGAAGTAATCTTTATTTACCGTCAGATTTACTGGTACAGCATCGTTAAGAAGTACATTATTTACCACTCCAGTGTTTTTCAGGGTCACACCGTTCACACCTGGGAAAATTACTTAACTGGGGAGAGAACAGTATGATGATAACTGCGAAATATGTAAGGCCAGCGACTTTCCTCTTCATCAGAACATCCAGAGGGTCTCTGGGGTGCACCCAGCCTCCCAATCAATGGTTACCGGGACGTAGGTCTGACCACTCACCTCCATCCAATAGAGGTTAAGAACGAAGGGAGCTGTGCCTCTACTCCCCCATATGTCCTCATGGGGCGGATCGCGACAACTTTACTTTGTTGTGTGTATATAACGTAACGCCACAAATATGAAGCAAGAGTCCCAACTACGCAACCTTGAAGTTTGGTTAACGGCCATGTAATATTCGTAATAAATTTCACGATAAGCATCCAACTGATATCATTCAAGGGCTATGGTTTTGTGATTTTGTTTCGAGGGTTCATTTTCTCCAACCCTTATTATAAAAGACAAAACACGTTGAATCTATGCTAGAATTTGTTCATTTAAGGTAAGTGCACATAACCCGTCACGTCGCCCGAAAATGTGGCCATATTTTGTTTAGAGTGTCAGCAGTAGTATGTTCTGGGAAACGGCATTACTGATCTAGTGACGCTCTGTGGACAGGCCGTAACATGGTCGAAAACAACAAGCATCTAAACTACCGCACGCCGTGGATTGTAATGTCATTCAGTACTCATCACACACGTCACGTTACGTATCAGCAAACTGCATATTGTCTGTAATTTGCCATGCTGTAATTAGTCTTCGTGTAATTTATCTGGTTTATTGATTATTTTTTAATATACCAACTGCGGTGTTGAAGCTATAACCACTGCAGTTCAGCAACTTTGGATTTCACCTACGATTCGAACATGCCTTGTGTTTCTTGCGTCGATCATCAGTACGTAGCTATGTCCCGTGCAGATAGAAATGAAGCCCGGATGACTTACAAAACACGCTTTCCGTGATCCAACAACGAACAATCGGCATTCTTTAGTTGTATTGATTCATAACTCACATTTTATAAAATATTTATTTCCGTTCTTATATATCTTTATAAAACGAGGCTCAGTGGTGAAACTGCGTACACCGAAACTGACAATTTCGTCGGCTGACATTTTTTCAGTTTTCAATTTTTAATGGGTGGGGACTAATATTTTCTGAACTGCTGGACTCTTTTCCTCTCAATAACATAAGAATTGGTTTACAAAGAATACGTTTTATTTTCCCAAAAACACGTTTAACAATGCGTAAAGAATTGGTGGAAAACTTCAATTATCTAAAAAATTATGAATTTGGTATAAAAATAGTTGAGAAAATTACTTTACAGGTAATTCTATGATAATTTTACTTACGACCTTTGTTACTGAATCACAAAATCTTACAGAACAAGTAACCTGAACACTTTTTTGTTAAATGTAACTAACGTGTTACACAGGCATACAACAATTTGACATGGAAACAAACATTCAATTGACTTACACAAACTAATTTCAACTACATATATATATCTGCATACTGTAAACATGTTTACTAACAACTATCAACTATAGGAATGTTTTTCTTAATTTCAGTCACCTATGGTGTTGGAAGAACATAAAAATGAGCTATACACAGTGCATGTGCCATAATGGTGTGTAAAACCTACCACATGAGTTGAAACACATAGAATATAATATATATCCATTCTAAATGGAAATACTCTAAACACACTAATTGTAACAGAATAAATAGAAAAAGAAGGACTAGATAACTGATCTCCATTAGACAACTGGAAATAGTTAAGACAATTAAACCTTGGAATACAACAAACTTCAGTTATATGAAATGTATAATTTAAATATACCTGCTAATAACTTTTAAGTAAACTATACACACTTGAAAATTTACAACACTGGTATATTACTTATAACTTATCTATTACTATTCGTGGTTTCCATTCATTAGGATTTTTTTTACACTTTTATTAATCACAGAATATCTTATTTACTTTTATTGTTTCCTTTTCAGCCAAAGTTTGAATAATGACACATGGAACTCTCCACATGTATTCAGCCTGTGAGATCAATGGGTAACGGTTATATTCAGAACATATATCTCTATGATTAGGGATGACAATCAATGCATATTAACAATTAAATAAATCTGCAAAAAGGCCTAGAAAATTCAGGTTTATAATATACGCCAAATGATTAAAATATTACGGATCAGCATTCAGATCATTAATAAAAAACTGCCGGTAAGGCTGCCCCGTTAAATGCTAAGCAGGCACAGAGAGTAGGCGGAGGTATAACTTTAACCATATTCAACCTTGGGGCTACAAAGGCGAAGGCTGGACACTGCCACGTCATGGCAGCTTTACCCCCGGGGGAAAAGACCCGGTACTCATTGTACAGAAGGCCGGGTGAGCCTCGGGGCCGGTCTGGATGGGTCCGGAAGATCTCGCCCCCACCGGGGTGTTATCCCCGGACGGTCCAGCCCGTAGCGAATAGCTATACCAACTACGCTATTCAGGCTGCCATAAAAATTTCTGGCGCTCGCCTTTCGTCCCACACCAATTATTTGCGAAACCTTTTTCAAAGTGCAAACTTAACACTCATTAGCATCCCTGTAAAGTTTCTATATAAAAAATGAGACCAAGATGCTTAATAAAACTATCGACTGACTTGTGCAGTCCTGTGCCTTGATATCTACATCCCAGACACGAGCAAGAATATCTGTGCACTGACGCCCCCGTCCCCAAGTATACGAGCGATTTAATTAAAAACGTATTTTAATTTCAAATGTTAACAGACAAGAATGTTAAATCGTCCTTTTAGATTTACTGATTTCAGTGTGAGTGACCAAGACTGATGGTTTTCTCTGTACTTTAAATGTCTTCCTCTAAATAGCTTATACAATTTCATGTACAATTAGTCTACTAGAACCACTTAAATCACATACCTGATCATTACATATGTGCTGGGGAAAACAAGGTCCGTATATGTACCGTCAATCCAGCAGCTCAGGATACAATCTGACTGCAGGCTTTTATGAATCAGTGTCTAGCATATATATACGGAATTTTCTGACTGACCATTTTCCAACGAAAGTCCTGTACCATGTACTTCCACTTTAGACTGAATTTCGCTTGACTTTCTTCTTACTGGAACTTCCAATTCACTTCAATTATTATATAAAGAGGATGTTATGAACCACCGATAAACTTCTGACATACGTGCACGGAAAAAACGCACACTATTTTCCTCTCCAAATCCTCCAGAAAAAATGACTTGAACATAAAATTTTGTAAGGTGTTTTACTACAAACCAGCACCTAAAATGCCATTAACTACATGAATTAAATTTTCTTCCACAATAACGAAAAAAATTTAAGAAAAACTGCAATCGGCCTACACAGACAACTGTCTAACATTCAAGAAATTTTGCACATCTGATGTGTGAAAATTTCGTTTTTTCAGTTTAAGATCTCAGACTGTGGTGCACACTGGGCACGTAAGGTGGCAGATTTGATTCAAGCAACAGTATTTTAATTTAATATCATTTCGTCAGGTATAAATATCAAGGTACATACTGCAAATATCGCATTACTTCACATGATATGTAGTCTACACAATATTATTTAATACTCTGCTATAACATAAAATAATCAAGAATATTATATTTACATAAATAATATGGGCGTCGGAAGTGGGGGTGAGTGTTCCCTACTCATCTAAGTGGAAGTTAAATTTTCTTCCTCCAGAACTGAAACACTTCTGACGCCTTTTACAATAAGGCACTTTCAGTAAGGCACTCAGAATGCTATTGAGATCGATATGAGGTAACCTAATTTGTCATTGGCATCGTTAAAATGACACAGCTACCATTAACAGTAAATTAATATTTGGTATCAAGAAATGTTATGTTAATACATAACACAATGGTTTTAACCCTCTCTACATTCCATACATCAATGGAAAATTTACTTTAATTGTATATTTCCATGGTAACTCCTCATCTCTTATTGTCTGAACTGCACACAAACTGCTGGAGAAGTTTCTTGTGAATTACGCCACACTCCTATGTTAAGTAACAGCAAAGCAGTTTTCTTTCAACAGGATTTGTGTCATTCTCAGAACGATACGAGTTATGACGACAAAATAATGAACGTAAGGCAGTGATAGAGTTGTGAGGTTAATAAGATGACGGCTTTGACTAACTGTGACCGAAATCTCCAAACAAAAGCTATCGCTAATTGTTAGGTACTGAATGTGTATTTGTTTACCACTGACAATGCAGGCTGTATGAAAAACTGCAACATTTAAATCACAGCCGCGACTAATGGACTAACACGTAATGTAAGAAATGGAAATTAAGTGAACTGAAATAATCATATGACATCCGGTTAAAACTAATCTGAATCGTGCAGCAGAGTTTAACAAAATACGTAAGCTGCGTATCTTTAGTTTAAATTTCGAAACCACCTCTCACGTCGCGAGGGAGGTGATCTTTCAGAAATGGATGTCCTGCACTTCAGTAGGCGTCTCAGGCTGGCCGCCTGTCTCTTCGACCCCTGACATCAATTTGGTGGAAGATGAAGTAGAGCTGGTAACTTTGTTATTGGTGGACGGCAGGGGCTGAACAGACGCTGTCTCGGAGGCCACGACGCGTTCGATGTGACGTACAACGTGTTCAGCTGTGGCAGGGTCAACACGTGTCAAGGCGCAAACTGATGTCAATGCAGTGGCGGCCGACGGCGAGTTGAGGCCGCGAACAGCAGCACTGATGCTGGCAGTTGCGAGGACAGAAGGCCGGCTCTGAATTAATTCAGGCTCTGCCAAGAAAAGAAGATCATACAACAAATCAGTCCAGTTAAAGTGACTCATACTGACTTTTGTCATTTCTGTCAAGCAAATGCCTGAATTGTTTCTTAACTGAGCTATACATGCTTACCTCCACATTCTGCCCAATTCAAAATTTGCAACAATTCTCAAGTTTTCTAATAGAGTGAAATAAGCATACTAGCAATGCCGGTGCAGTTAGTGACATATTAGCAGTACCGGTGCCATTAGTGACATATTAGCAGTACAGGTGCAATTAGTAACAACCGAATTATATAATACTAGCATTGCAAAAGATGCTTTCAGTAATGGAAACAACAGTTTGATGGAAGCCTACCTGAAAATTTTAGCTCCATCAAACGTTGCCCAAAGAAAACTCTAATAACACCTCGCAGCACTGACATCTACGAACAAACGTTTACGGCCTTGATCTTCAGAAAAGTAGGCCTCAGTTTTGTTCCCGGCTTACGTATGAACACTTGCAAGCTACGTCACTTACTTAACCTCCAAGTTTGAAATCAGGGATTCAGTCAGCCTCAGAAATCCCATAACAGTGTGTGATGAAAGTACGTAATGACTTCGCTAACATACAGTATAAAATAACACGAAAAATAAGTGGTTAACTTTTTATGTCTCTGAAACAAATGCACGAGTGTACAATGTTAACTCACCACCTCTAATTTCTTTCTGTTATCAATGCATTTATATATGCAAGCAGCCCGCTTATTAAACTGAAAGTCGAATTCAGCCCGCGAATGCCGAAAAGTTGCCGATATCTGGTCTGCAAGTCTAAATCCAGTGTTATCAGCTTTGTAAACTGTAGCTTCCGGAAGAGGTCCTGACTGTGGCTGCTGCTCCTATAAACTGGAATAACAAAAATACGCGTGCAGAATTACCACCATTCACCGACAGAATGCAGCGCCGCCAAAGCCCTTCGACAAACGATAACGATAAACACAGAAGATCGACCTATTAATGTCACAAACCTGTACACAGACTCAAAAATGTGTGAATAGTAGCCCGGATTACTGGAGTCCGATTAGATCTCTGTGGCCTTTGGCCTACTCAAGTGTGGGGAGAAATAATAACGGAGGGTGTAGGCACAATAATGATCCCCCGCGTCGGAAGTGAGAGGGGATGTAATGTAACTACAGTTATAATTGCTAGGAAATGTTCGCAAAGATATGAGATACGTTATCACGCGACGTTTAGCGTCCCTCCACCGCACTTCATGTAGCACAGGCTCTGTTCTGCATTCCACAGTATCACCTGTTTTTTCACTACCAACTATGCGGCAGCCTGGGCCAAGGAAAACCAGGAAAACCCGCAGTTACTCGGGGCAAGATACGAGTCAGTTTTATGAATGGCATCCCTTTTCGCTTTATAGATAACTACAGATTAATAACAACGCCATCAAACACAACTGCGTTTTATTACAATACAATTTATTTTTACAGTAAGTTATGCATGTCCAGGTCCGAGGCTTTCTTTGTGAACGATTCGAAACATGATACGTTTTTACAGCAAGGAGTTGTTAGCACCTCGCCCAACCTCCAAGCTAGAGGACCACCCCTTGTCGGCTGTCCGCGACTGCTTATTCAACATATTCGCAGCTACCCACCATACTGGAGGCCGCTCCTCCATCCGCAACCTGAGGACGCGCCATGCCGTGGTGACAGGAACACACTTATCACGGAAAATGTGGAAAGCTTCGCGATTTTGCGAGGGAGGAATGTATGCTGAGAGTGTTTGAGAACAGGGTGTTGAGAATATTTGGGCCTACGAGGGACGAGGTAACAGTGGAGTGAAGAAAACTACATAACGAGGAACTTAATGAGCTGTACCCCTCACCCATTATTGTTCGGGTGATCAAATCGAGATGAGATGGGCGGGGCATGTAGCGCGTATGGGGGAGAGGAGGTGGGGAAACCAGAGAAAAAGAGACCACTTGGAAGAACCAGGCGTAGATGCGAGGATAATATTAAGACTGATCTTCAGGAAGTGGGATGTGGGGGTATGGACTGGATCGAACTGGCTCAGAGAAGGGACACGTGGCGCACACTTGTGAGTGCGGTAATGAACATTCGAGGTCCATAATATGCAGGGAATTTCTTGACTAGCTGAAAACTGGTTAGCTTCTCAAGAAGGGCTCTGCTCCATGGAGTAAGTAAGTAAGTAAGTAAGTAAGTAAGTAAGTAAGTAAGTGAGAAAGTAAGTAATTAAGTAAATAAGTTAAGTACGAGTTAATATGCTATATATGTAATACAACATCATTTATTTATCTGCTTCTGTATTTTTATGTAAATCTGAATATGGCCCTTTGGGCGGTAGCATGTAGAACACTGTAAACAAGACACTGTTTTACAACAAGATACAGTTGTGTTTGGCGCCGTTCTTATAAATCAATATTTATCCAATGATTATATTTACCTGGTACGCTTTTAAATGATCGGAAATAGCAAGCACGGTGATTATCGTCATTAACAGGGGAATGACTGGATTACGTAATAACAAGTTTGCTCGAAGGTGGCAGAGGTATAGTTACAGTGGAGTTTGGGAGAAACCACATTCTTGAATTTAAAGGTCCGTTCTTTTCTTTCATCTTCCTAGACTCACCGTTATTCTTAAGATGTGGACCTTTAAATCTGACTGACGTGGAATAGGCCTGCAGCAGGGCTGTAAACAGTCTTGGCTCGGAACGGGGGAGAGGAAGTGGAACAAAGAATTGGGTCGTCGGGCTCCAGACAAAGGCGACCGGTACAAGACGCTTCACAGCAATCGCATCAACACGCATAACACATGGTGGAGCGGCGTGGTGATCGGTTTGAACCTGCCGCACCTAGTTCAGAAGTATCTCAGGCGCGGCACATCGACATGACAAAACGCTGTACTACAGAATTCACATTTGTTTGGCTAGGAGGTCCAGGACTATGGCACTGTGTCGTTACTGAGATACTTCGCCTTTCTCAGGCCATTCGGCAGGTTTGTGTGACACGATATACGGGGTCTAGCGACAGGCAGTTCTCGCACAATCAACAGACAAGAGGTTGTCCGAAAAAAAGGCGGCGTAGTCTACAGAACTAACTGGGCTTATCGGCTTCCCTGACTGAGGGTTTCCCGGACTTTCCACAACTGTCAGGCAAATGCCAGGGTGTAATTAAAAGATGGGGCAAGGCCCTCACACCCCCTTCCGTTTGCCCCAAAGACCCTCAATTTTCTTACCCCCAAGTCGAATAGGGCCCTGCGGCTACGCAAACAAGCAACTCAGGGTTCAAATCTCAGTCATCCATCCAACTTAAGTCCTAACCTCCTCCCACAAAAGGACATACTGCAATCTGTAGCAGAGAAACTTAGTATGGCGCCGACCCCCCTACGACTAGACAGGCAAGACGAAAGCGAAGTCCTAAGAACAACCCCCACTAATAGGTTCGCATGTCACTGTCCAGAAATGCGGCTCGCGCAGAGGAATGGATAACCCAAGCATTTGACCAACCTTTTCTCCCCCCCCCCCTCCCCCCAAGGGCCACAACCGTTACTACGGGTTGGTTCAAGGGTGCACGTGTAGGAATCACAAGCCTATACCTAACTGCATAAATTGCAGTATAATTTTTACAGTGTATACAAAATTTTGAAATGTGGCCATAGGCCTCATAACAAAACCTGACCGGCCTCACGTGGGAACGTCTGGGCTAAGCTGATCATGGCATGCCGACTTCCGTTTCGCTCAAGTGTCCGCCCTAAAGACAGCTTTTTGTTTCTTTGGATGGTCAAGTAGCTCTGACTTGTATCTGGGAGGTGCCCAGTTTGAATCTCGGCTTCTTGTGAATTTACCAAGTTCCGCAGGGCAAATACAGGGAAACTCACAACTAGCAATGACCACATCCTTCCCAAAACTCAGAACTAGCCATGACCACGCCCTTCCCAAAACTCAGAACTAACCATGACCACATCCTTCCCAAAACTCAGAAATAGCCATGACTACACCCTTCCCAAAACTCAGAACTAGCCATGACCACACCCTTCCCAAAACTCAGAACTAACCATGACCACATCCTTCCCAAAACTCAGAAATAGCCATGACTACACCCTTCCCAAAACTCAGAACTAGCCATGACCACATACTTCCCAAAACTCAGAACTAGCCATGACCACATCCTTCCCAATTACGTTGCGAAACTAAATAATCGCTGTAGATGATCAGAGTCATCAAATAGACTACATACACATTTCCACTCCGCGGTAAATAACCTACTTAGCAGGGAATGCAACGTTCAACAAAATAAATGGCGAGTCTGCAACGTTTCCGCAGCGGTGAAGTTGAGGTCTCCGTTCTTCTTGGATATGGCGCTCCGTCAGTGGATGATTGGTGCCTGACATTTCTAGACAGCGTGCTCTCATCTTCGAGGGTTGAATGTCCATGTCTCGAAACGTCGGGCACCTATCGTCTAGTGCGCGGCACCTTATCTTAGAAGAACGAAGACACAAAACAAAAAATTCACAAATTCATTCCATGCTCTATGATCAGTTACGTAATCTCTGTACCAGAACGAGCATCACTGGCGTACTGTGACATACGAATCAATCACAGAACGCCTACCATTCCACAACATGCAGTACACTACGCACCGTAAAGAAACATGAATCGAGCTATTTAAACTCCCAGTTCGTAGCAGTGCAACCTACTGAAATTCCACGGGCGAGCGTAGAGAATTATACAACCGTATAGCCCGAAGCGCCCTGCTCTTTTCGTATTATTTTTTGTGGTGCTGGGGTGTGGTGTGGCCAGCTACCTGGCCGCAACACCTGCGCAACAAGGAGGGCAGCCACGCGAACCACTTCGATACTGGATTCCACTCCGGAAAAAGAAAGTCCCCCGTCATCTCAACAGACTTTTAAAAATGGCTGCCTTACTTCAACGCTTACTACGTGTCATGTAGGTACGACCCGCCACGTGGTCCCTTCTTTCTACTTTCGTCAACGAAAGATGTGCCAGACATTTTAAATAATTAATTAACGGTTAGTACAGCCGGGCAGTTCAACACACAATACAGCCATATCAACATAAAAGCCCCAGTCATGTTTTGATCTCACGACTTACTTTGCAAATACTACCTTAATCTTATTCTCCAATTTTTTTTTTTATTGGTCTTCCAACCGGAAGATATTTCCTCACCAAAATTCTGTATACTTTTCTTCCACACTTGAGGCACAAGCCCAAACCATTTAAACATAAAATTCATCACGTTTAGAACACAAACTTTACCGTAGACAGTCACCAAGTCCCTCAAAATAAAGTATCTTAACTCGTACTTCATTTCTTTCAACCCCAAATATTTCATGACTGTTTTTTTTTGGCAAGTGTTTGTTTAACCTGTCTTATCTCAAAGAGAAGTTTCAAAACAAAATAGAAAAACACCTGGAATTTGTTTAATAATATTTCATCTTCAAATATATGGCAAAGCAGACCCAATGATATGCTTATTGTATGAAAGATACCAAGAATTTAAGAAATACTGAGCAGGCATAATCACTATTACGAACACTTTCTTAGCGTCTCTTGTGTAGCCTACAGAACTTTCAACTT
>Ga0123357_10002141_pt1 | contig 21767 bp, 13 predicted proteins | sample TergutEmb28metaG_FD_89873 | JGI IMG/M metagenome (GOLD analysis project Ga0123357, IMG submission 89873) | Embiratermes neotenicus P4 segment gut microbial communities from Petit-Saut dam, French Guiana - Emb289 P4 | ecosystem: Host-associated > Arthropoda: Insects > Digestive system > Gut ... | reverse complement strand
GTTCCCCCCTCGGGGGGGGTGTGGCAGTGTGATCAGGGGCCAAAACAACGCCGTAAAACAGCAAAGGGCCAGGGCGAAGGCGGCCCACTCACAAAAAAAGGGATCCGAGGCTCCCCCCCCCCCCCACACACACACATTCATTTACGGATGACAGTTGAAAACTGTTAGACACCCTGGATTCATCTGAACTGTTGTGACTTCAATCCAGTTATGCTGTACAGTCAGTAAATTGCCTAACTTTACCCAAATGGGCAGACATCCCGAAGACGTTCAAAGTATGTCAGCGAGTTAACCTGGCGTCATCTGCATCGGTGATATTAGCATACAATGGTAGGATGACTAAATAATGGACAGAAATGGCTGTGAAAGTAAAACTGTGGCATATTTTTATCTGTTTCTTCTTTCTGTCTAACTCCTTTGACGTGAGGATGCTCTGACATGTGAGGTTGACGTGTTAACGAGATGTTACTAGTATAAGGATTGCCATATCCTTCGGTACCCTGAGCATATTCCGCTAACGGCATTTCACTTCCAGTATATGTTGCATAGTCTTGTATTGCATTTTAAGCTCATGGTTCCGTGCATCGTAATTCAGTGTTAATAAAAATCCAACCAGATGCTACAGTATGCAGATATTTATTTACTGCAAAGTCACTCTACATGTTTCGGATGTCACAGCACGCATCATCAGGAGTACTAAAAACTGTAACCGCAGCCTCCGGTACAGGTCATAATACTGGTACAGCTACTTCCCTCCAACGTGGCCTGATCGGGACAGTCCCGATCAGGCCACCAATGTTATGACCTATACCGGAGGCTGCGGTTACGGTTTTTAGTACTCATGATGATGTGTGCTGTGACATCCAAAACATGTAGAGTGACTTTGCAGTAAATAAATATCTGCATGCTGTTGCACATACAGTCCGGACCTTCATGTTTGCACCGTGCATCATGGACATATAAACACTTTATTATCCAACTTATACACAAATATATAATTCGTAGATAAACTTAAAATTACAAAATGTTTAAAAGTGCTCCAACATGTTTCGGATCACAAAGGATCCATCATCAGGGAGCCTTATACAGTAAACGTAAAGGTAAAGTGATCCCGTTACAGGCCCGGTGTGGCCCAGAGGGTGGGTAGAGGTATAGCTCTACTCTTCCATGACCGCGGCACTAGAAGGGGGTGAGTGGTCAGCATCACGCCCCGGCCTACTTTACCCCCGGGAAAGATCCGGTACCCATTTTACAGGAGGCTGAATGGGCCCCAGGGCCGGTCTGGATGGGCGGAAAATCTCGTCCCCACCGGGATTCGATCCCCGACCGTCCAGCCCGTAGTCAATCGCTATACCGACACCTTATACAGTACTTGGCTAAAATTACAATAATTACATGGACGTAGTCGGTGTTACGGCAGCATATGCTGCCATAACACCGAGTACGTCCATATCAACGGACACGATAGGACCATTCTTGTAATTTTAGCCAAGCACTGTACAAGACTCCCTGAAGATGGATCCTCTGTGATCCGAAACATGTTGGAGCACTTTTAAACATTTTATAATTTTAATTGTATCTACGAATTATATAATTTTGCAAAGTTGGATAATAAAGTGTTTATATATTGTCTGGACGTTTCGGAGGACTCTCTCCTCCTTAGAACTGTAAACCGCAACGATTATGGCATGGAGGACACAGAGGCTTAGGCGCGCCTGGTCTCAGTGTTACGTCATATGTACATTGCCTGTTTCGTTAAATGTTGTTTGTGTGAGCTGCATGTTTCGAAGGCCTTTTAGCAACAGAGTAAAGAGAGTGACAAGACAGTAAAGTCGTGCGGCTTTATGTAGCTCGCAGTAACTACAAGATAAAATCACGCGAATTCGTGTAAGAGACCTAATGGTGGTCGGTTACAAGTGTAATGGCATGACGGAAGGAACTGTCGTTCTGTGCGGCGTGGGTTTTCAGCCTTCCGGTGCTCGCGGCACACCGTTTGCTAACCACTGTTCACTGCAAACACGTCTCAGTGACGTCAGAATTTCCCAAGGGATTGATGTATACTTTGTCACTATTTGTCCACATACACATAAAATAATTATAATTCTTCTTCGGCTACCTTTATTATCATTGTATCAGATTATTGATAAGAACAGTCGGTATTCTGACGTCATGATTGGACATCCTAGGGATCGTGGTTGGTTCGATTCGTGGCTGGGGCAAGATTTTTTCTCTTCTTCCCCAAGCGTCCAGACGGGTTCTGGGAGACCATGTAACTCTCTACACGGTGGGTACCGGAGACCGTTTCCCCGCCGTTAAAGCCGCCGTGGAGCTGACAATTCGCCTCCATCTAGTGCCGAAGTTTAGAATGAGTGGAGCTATACCTCCATTCCCTCGTTTGTTGTAGCGACGTGCACAGGAATAACTTGACTGCTTTGCTTTATTGTGTTTTCCTCTACATTATGTTACTTTTTACCGTCCTTGATGGTCCCTAGTACAGACGCTTCCGGACTTACGACACCGTCGATCTGACGGCCACTCATACTCAAGACAGTGACATAATTATGAATTATTTGTGTTCCCTTGTGCCCACCATGACCAGTAAGGGAAGTGAAAGTAGTGAAGGTGGCGGTAGAAGAAAGAGAAAGGCAGAAGATTTAGATATGAAGCTAAGAGGAGAGTTTCGATATTTTGCTGACCGTGCATCTCAGTATAATCTTAGCAATTGACCAACTTATTGCACAAATTCTTGTTTTATAATAAGTTTATTATATGCCCCTACATGTTTCGAACACTATGTGCTCATCATCAGGAGGTCAGAATTGTATTATACAGCATCTGGTATCATCACACATGTAGGTGACTGTCCCGTGCACCGGACGGCCACCTACAGAGTGTGACGATAATAGATGTTTTATAATACAATTCTGACCTGATGATGAGCACAAAGTGCTCGAAACATGTAGAGGCATATAATAAACTTATTATAAAACAAGAATTTGTGCATTAAGTTGGTTAATTACTAAGATGTAGAGGAGAGTGCTGTGATGAATGATGCTAGTGGTCGTCGGAACGGAACCCCGCCATAAGTCGGGGAGCGTCTCTTTTCTTGTCATGCGCATGCCAGAGGCCTGTCGATAGTCCTGTGATTATGGTGTTGAGACGTTTTTCGATCTGCAGTGTGTTAAGCCCGAGTTTCGTCAAGTGGGACGTTCGTAATTTCTTGAAGGTTTTTAGTTTCATCTAGATGTACCGTGCAGGCTACCCACCTAACCTAGCTCAGGTACACTTGTGAGTACGAAAATAGACACGTATTAAGTATGTGTGTGTGTGTGTGTGTGTGTGTGTTAGGCGAGTGCGCAATATTGCGAATAGCGACTATTACCTCTCTGTCTGGCCGCCCGTATGTCCGCATGGAACAACTCGGCTCCCCCTGGACGGATTTTCATGAAATTAGATATTTCAGTATTTTTCGAAAATGTATCCGAGAAAATACAAGCTTCCTTAAAATCGGACAAGAATGACTGGCACTTTACGTGAAGGTCAATATAGACTTTTGATCATATCTCCTTCAGTTCTTCTTAGAATGAAATATATTTCATACAAAAGTTGTAGAGAAAATCAAAACACATATTCTGTGTTCAGGAACTATTTGTCGAAAATATTACCGTTTGTGAGATAATGCGGTAAATTATTGTAGAGAGGGGCAGGCCACAGATGACGATATGCCGCTTGCGCATGACCTGCTGGATATCTAAGGCTAAAATACGCACTCAGAATATGTAACACTTATTGTCATATTGTTACGTTATACATACATTGCCTGTCATGCTGAACTATGGCGTACCCTTTGAGCGGTAGAGTGAGGCGTAACTAACCATTTCTGTGGATCAGAGTCCTTCTTAAGATGTTAACAGTCCATCAGCTAGTCAAATTCCCCAAATTTCATCATTCGAACTCAGATAATGAAACTCCTCACTGTGCAGTCTCCTTCAGTCTCCTGTTACCTCGTGACGTAGATTAATCTTATCTCAACTAACTTCCGATTTAGCAACCGATCTGTGAACTTTTCACAGTATTTCGTAGAATAGCAATCGCTTACGTAGATGGCTAACTCAGCAGTTTGTGTTCATTGCTGCTGCGAATGTATTTGCCTGTGACGTAATTACAAGCAGCTGCCTGTCTTTTTAAATCATTACATATGATTTAATTTTCTAGGCCGTAGCACCTCATACTTGCGAGATAAATGTAATTCAGATTATTGTCATAAAGTGTAGCTCAGTCGGTTGAGCGACTACGTAACGGGATGGATGGTTCGGGGTTCGAATCCTAGTAGGGGCAAGAGACTTGTTAGTTCTCCAAAACGTCGATACCGACTCTGGAACCCACCCAGCGTCCTGTTTCAGTAGGTTCTGGGTTTTTCCCCGAGGTTAAGCGGCTGGGTTATGAAGCTAACCACTCAGCTGGATCTAGTGCGAAGGGTAAGAATGAGTGGAGCTATACCTCTACTCCCCTTATATGCCTTCATGGCATGGACATGGGAAAAATTTACGTTTACAGTCATCGTAGGAGCTGGCCTCGCAGTCCGACATATGACGGTGAAAACTTGAGAGCGTTCTTATTTGTGTGTTACAAATGTCGTTATTCTGCAGAGCTTCCTTTTCGTAGTACGTTATTCAGACCTGGGGAGGCCGCGGTAGCGCAGTGGTTAAGGTGCTGTGCTACAAATCGGAAGGTCGCTGGTTTGATTCCATATGGTGTCATTGGAATTTTTTATTGGCATAATGCTTCCGATCGCACTATGGCCCTGGGGTCTACTGAGCCTCTAACAGAAATGAGTACCAGGAGCATTTTCTGGGGGTAAAAAGCCGCCGGTGCGTAAGGCTGACAACCTTACCACCATTCTGAGCTATTGTCACGTAATCTGGGAACCTTAATTTCCTGGAACCCTCTGGGCCACTCCAGGCCTGTAATGGGACTGATTTACCTTTTATTATTCAAGCCTGAAAGATAATATATATTGCTATGTGTAGAGAGGAAGTCATCCCTCCTCCCCCCTTGAAGATGCAGTACCAGTGGTATGTCAATATGAGAAGTGTTGTTCCCATTTGTTATGAGAGAGGACAGAGTTTTCAGCCTAAAATTAACTTCTTAAATATCAAATTTGAAGGAAACTGATGTGAGGAAATTGCGAGTAGGTTAGAAAGGGCCAACCGCCAGCAAGACGTATTGAACTACGAAGGGGTGCACAAGTCCCGGGCGCCAGGCTGCAAGGGCGAATATATGTTTACGTTGGCGCCAGATATTTCTGGGTTCGCAGTACTGTACCTTTTTCACGTCATCCTGCTGGCATCTGGAATTTCGAGGTAGAGGTAAAGCAATCCCATTACAGGCCTGGACAGGCCATGAGGGTTCCAGGAGGTTGAGGCTCCCAGTTTTTAAGACAGTCGGCACATGAAGGTGGTAAGGTTGTCAGCCCTATGCACCGGCCGCCTTTACCCCTCAGGAAATATTCCTGGTACTCATTTCTGTTAGAGGCTGATTCGACCCCAGCGCCATAGTGAGATATCTGTTACATTATCCCTGACATGAGATGTGTTTCATTTTTTCAGAAGGTATGCATTCTGGTAACCATTTAGTTTGTTATGCACGCATCACGACGGGGATGCGCTCAGAAAGTACGCGTGGGCTTTTCCTTCGAAGTTTTTGTCGTTCTGTCATTTGAACAAAGCTGAAACGAGTTCGCAAGTTACAGTTAAACTTCCAAGTATGAAATTTCACGAAAATCCGTTTTAAAATTTCTGGAGTTCTGGAATCATGCGAGTAGCCAGAGCAATTTTGATAGGCTTTGGCGCAAGGGCTATGACATGCCCGTGAAACATTCGTCATTAAATGTACCGAACAAACCAGAAACTTGAGTTTCTTTTTAAATCCTACGACAGTGAAACTTTTCCATCCGAAATATTGCATAAACATATACGAGTATCGGAGAAGAGATTCGTATAGACCGGACGGCTGGACTTCAGTTCACGCCAGGGACACTCCCACGCCTCGGTCTTGCCCACCGCCATAATCAGTGGGTATCGGGGCTTTGTCCCCGAGGGTTAAGCGCGGGCTGAGCATGAAGCTCACGAGTAACTTCTATCCGTTTGTTTGTTCGAGTCACTTAGTCCTTTGAAGATGAAAATAAGCAAGAATTATGTGTAAATATTCAGTTCGTACCGCACAGTAAACACGCCGTCTATGTTACACGAGCGACCGTTTTATGCTGAATTGGGAAATAATCTCTTTTTCTTCTGAGATCCACGAAACACACAAATGAACTGTGTGGACAGAAGTATAACTTCTGAAACTTAAACTTGGTGGTACGTAAAGTTACCACTGGGCCTTAAATGTTCTGAAGCCTAGCGGTTACTTTACGTACCACCAGGTTTAACATTGAAAAAAATTACATCGTGCTGACATTGCGTTTGTGTGTTTCGTACGGATCTCAGATCAAACACACATTTTGTAAACCGAGGTGGTGTCCTGCGCGGTACGCGCTGAGTCATATGAACCAGACACATTTCGTTTTTAAAGAATTGAAGGGTTAATGACTCTGTCAGTTTTGATGATACATAGTAGAGTGATGTAGAATATTGGGTGAATAATGGATTGGAAAGGAAGTAGAAAGAAACTGTCGTGTTCTAATTTGAGGATCCGCATGCTCTTAGAGAAGAATCGCGAAACTAATTACAATAACCCAGAATTCAAGACGAGATTTGAACCAAGGACCGCAACAATATGAACCAGAAATGTTAGCATCTGGACCGCGATGTTCGATCTGTGATAGCTGTGTTTAAGGATGCGCCAGGCTACTTCTGCGTACATATTCTTGGCGTGGTGCTTGTTAACCTCACGGACTTGTAACGCTACACGTGATGTCTGATAGCGAGCCACATGCTAGTTAATCGTGTGTCTGTTTACTGTAATCCTGTTCAGCGTTCAGAACTCCAACACGCATTCTCTTTCAGCTTATTGCTATAATTATAGACGATCTTAAAATGAGTTCTAGAAGGCGTCATCAGTAAACTTGGTACCATGTTTAAATTTGGAACACATGAAACCTAATGTCGTGTGTGCAGTTTTTCGCCACTTGGCTGTCGCACTAGAGCGAACTGGGTTCGCGCAGCGCTGGGGTTTTCCCATTCGACATTAATGATGTGTTTTTCTTGCAGGACCACCTCAAAGGCGTCCTACCTCGCATATCGTCGTGACAGAGATAGAGGGCTGCCTACCTTCGAGGGGAGCTACAAACGAACCATGTCGCCTTCTGAGCGGGATGTCATTAGCCCAACACAGAGTGTTTCCACAGGTAAAATTCCATTTCAGTATGAATTTATATTGGAAGCGCTGTGGGGTACTGTAAATAGACTGTGAAAATGTGGGCTGTGTTTACCTGGCTCAGGGTATGTTCACGTGACAGGCTTGTGTGAAGACGGTGACGAACACTCGAGTCCATGAACGGCGGAGATTTTCGTGACGAGTGTATTTGTTTGTTTTATAGTGAGTTTAACGGCTCTGTCAGGAAGGATTAGGTGATTGGCTTTTGTAAGTACTGAATGTGGTGGAATGTGTGGGACAGTGAGGGTTTTACTGTAATATTATTGTATTATTTTATACTGATAAACTGATAAAGGCAGAACACATTTAGTTCCAGGTATAAATAGGATGGAATGGGTTTCAATTTTTTACTCTGTTATGCAGGTAAGAGGGAGGTGTAAAATGATTTGTTGAAATATAGAATGTAGGTGAAACTTTGAATGGATGGAGCAGATATGAAATTTTATTGAAAGGATTAATAGAACAAAATACAAAGTAACATAGTAGTTAGTGGTCATAGAGAAGATAAGGAGAAAGGAAAGTGAAGATGTAATAATATTTGAAACGATATTTGGTTTGCAAGGCGTGGAGTGATACTTTGAATATGGTAAATGTAGGTGGTAGATTGATGTATGTGATGCATAAAAATATTATTTGTAAAACCAAATAAATATTCTGAGTTGCAAAAAAGAAAAGCAGTGGTAGTGGGCGCAGCCTTCTGTATGACTTGGCTCAAATGAGAAACATTTGACTTGATTTGACTCTGTCAGAACTCTGCTCTATAACATCAGATGAGGATGTGATGGTGTGTTATGAATTTTACAAGATACAGTAGTGGGTCTTTATGGCCTGACGTTTAGAGTGCTGTTTGGGTATTTCCCTGGAGAGGTTGATGAGCTCCTTGAAAATGTCAGAATAGCCAGGCTCGCTGTCGAGATTCTAGCTGGGCATCTTCCAGATAAAAGTCAGGAACTTTACAGATGGACCAGCTTCCTTGGTTGTCTTGACCAGCTGAACTATTGTTAGCTTCTTAAGAAATATTGCTGTACTGATGTAGATATGCATGCACACACACATACATGATTATCTATATGCATACATATGTACATAAAATAGAAGAGTTCTTGACAAGTGTGTATGTTGTATTGATGGTGTATGTTTTGTCATTCTCCTGCTGCACTGATGTTCATACCCTTACACAGAAGCACAATGATGCAACACAGTTTACACTAAAATGGAAGTAATGACACAAAGTATGAAAGGGATAAATGAATAAGGTCATAATGTTGTGGATGAGTTTGTTTTGAACAGTGTCCTTGATCTTGGGTCTTTATCAAAAAATGTTTTTAAAATGAGTCTGTTTTCATTGTAATGTGAATGAACATAGGTGAAATATTGATTTATGCTGTTTTTTTTTTTTATACAGCATGTACACATGGTGTTCAGATTTAGTGTCGACATCTTTGAAATAATGATAGGGAGCAGGGCAGTTTATTAATTAATAAACTGAATAGAGTTTTCAAGTGATAAACTTAGGTAAAGTTTGTTTGTATTTTCAGGTGTATGATAGATAACAATGAAAATGGACACATGTGAGATTCTCACAGGGGTGTCTCAGAGGATTTAGGTCTTCTGAGATGTGGCACTGTGCCACAGGGTTAGAGGTCACTGCCATTTTGAAAGACCATAGGGCCTTCATCTTCAAGTATCATGTAAAAACCTTAAAGATGAAGACACTGTGGTCTTTCAACACACTGGGGACCTCTAACCCTATGGCACAGTGTCACATCCCAAAGGGCCTGAATCCTCTAAAACAGACTCTATTTTCAAAACGTTTTAGTATAAAAGATTCAAGATGATGGACACTGTCCAAAACAATAGTCAGATTGAGGTCCCTGCAGTTCTGGGATATTACACAGTGTTCACTGGTACCAGTCAACGCTGTGCAAGCCTATGGAAGAATGAAAGCATCAATAGTCAAATTTATAGAATTTCTGAAGTTGTACTGTATTTTGCAGAATGTGATAGAGTGCCCTGTATGGGCAACATAGCTGTGTCGGAGAAAGAAGATCAGCCACAACCCACTAGTCATCATTGTCAGGCTGTGTGCAGTGAGAAGCGTATTGTTGTTACTTCTGTGATTGACTGTAACTACAATAAAGAATCCAGTGCAAGAACTAGTGGTGAAGTGCAGTTAGGGAAGGAGGAAACCCATTGTAGTGTTACACAGTCACTATCTGTTGAGGAACATACAAAGGTGACAGTAAATGTGGAGACTGAAACACAGTGTGACATACCTGAAGCAGAGACCACATCACCAGTAGACACTCATTCACCACCACCACCACCATTATCCCCTACTGCACAGCACAGGATAAAGCCTCAGGTGATGGAATCACTCCAGTTGGTGCAACGTTCGGAAGTTATCCTGCGTGTGAATGCTGCTACAAGTGATGCAGCTTCTCAGACTGAATCAGAGAGAGAAGTGTTGGAAGTAGTATCGCCATTAGTGCGACAGAAACTTCAAGAAGAGATTGAGTGTGAAAAACTCTCCCTAGATCTAGCTAGCCACCTTCCGCCTTCTGATAAACTTCAAGGACTCTTAGGTATGAATTTGTATTTCTTTTCTATTAGGTATACATATGCACAAACACACATACATGCATACACATATGCGTGGGCCACCAGACAGTGGCTGATTTCAAACAAAAATTCTACTCACCAGACATTTCTACACAATAGGATATACACCCTCCAGCACTGTCACTGAATCAGCCTGCATACCATCAAATGACGTAACAAGAGAAACTTTACCTGCCCACACCTTTGTAAATGCTTCACAACAGCATTCTTACCATCACATAACATGCGAGATGTAAATTACAGAATATTGTGTCTTGTGTTATGTAATATGTATACAAGGTAGGCTATAATTTGTCAATCAGATTTATTGTTTGATGTCATTGGAGAAATATTTAAATTAACTGAAACCATGAAGGGTTATATTATTAATACTTGCAAGAATGGAATTGCATATCATGTAAAATAATTTTATTCTCTGTTAGGTGTACAGTAGGAAGCAAAAGGGAGGATATACAGAGGAAACAAAGAAGCTGCGTGCTTACACATGTATGTGCATGCCCACACGCATGTGCACACACACACACACACACATAGAATTGTATTTTGATTTTTATTAGATATATAAATATCTGTTTGATTACAGTGCCTGTACCAGAACACAAGAAACCAACTGATTACGTCAGTGGCTTGTTCAGATTGGATGTAACACAAAGATCCAGAGTAACAATATCAAACACTGCAACATCACAGACAACAGCAATGACAATGACAAATACGACAGCAACAGCAACAAAATTAATAAATACCACAACTGCCAGTATGACCAGCAGCGATGTTCCCACACCGACACCTGCTGGAAATGCAAGCAGTGAAGAAGTGAGGTTAGGAATATCTACTTTTGTTTTGAGATTAATGCAAATGCAGTACTGTTATGGAAGTAATTGTAGTTAGTCTGCTAATCAAGAAATACCCTTGAAGTTCTGGTGTGTGATGAGAGGAATATTGTGTAAATTTCCAGTTTTTGTTAGAACAAAGCAGATGAATTAACAAATAAATAAATAAATCAGTGAGTGGGTGGATGAAGACAAAAGAGGAAGGAAGAAGAGAAAGATAGTGGTAGCAGATTCAGAATACTGACATCTATCAATCAAACAATGCACTATAATCTTAGTACTTCCTACTGTCAACATCTAATACTTCACTAATGGATCTTCTCTTTTTCTCCTGTCGATCATTCACAAATCTGTCCATAGACAGTTTGACAGCAACTCTGCAACTTATCCAGGTTGTGTAATTATTGCTTGTTGCATTCTGTGGATGTAGGGAGCCTGCTGACAATACAGTGAGTCCTCTCTCAGCCAGTTCTGCTTACTTCACCACATCTGAGTCAAAAGCAAAGTTCCTCACCCAGTATGGCAGAGACATGAAGCAGTCAGAGCAGCTGAATGGAGTGCAAGACAACAAAGACTTGCAACAGAAGAAGGTGTGAACATTTCTTAAGTATTTTTCATACAGTAAATCTCCTTACGGTACTCTATTGTTATTCATACAGGAATTCATGTTATCCAAGAACTTCATACCCATATACCCACATATACAGTGTCAAATATTTTAGGAGAAGTCTATAAAAAATTCCCCACACTTACCAAACATGACATCCATAAAGCATGAATTTTCTGAAAGACAATGGTTTTACTTTTGTGCATCCACCATTTTCACACAGTCTCCTGCTTGTGATCCAAGATCGTGTGTGTAACTTCTGAGCCGTAAATGGTACATGACTCCAAGAGGCAAATAACTGTAATAACTTTGGTCATTCATTGTAATAAAAGCAACAACAATAACAACATAACTTAGTTCATTTCATTAACATGCAGGCTTGAGAGTATTTGGTCAGTTTATTCATCATTGATTGTTGCACTACCAATGTTATTGTCATGTCACTGGTCTTTTAGGTTTATAAAAACACTGTGTGAATTCAGTCTCATCAGTACTTTGTCCAATTGCAGTGTAGCATCCAGTATCAGCATCTGAAAGTAATGTCCTCTAGAAAGCGTAGCCGTGTTGACATTTGTAATATACATTTTCTTTTCTTGTTGAGAGGATCATTGGTAATTCAGTGAATGGAGGTTATTGGTGAATAAACACTTACTCGTACACATCTATTTATCACAACTGACCTTAACCTTCAGCTGATGAACAGGACAGTGCTGTTCTTTGAAGTAAAAATCTTTTTTATCCGAAAGAAAAAACATCCCACATTGGACATTTAAATCGAGCAGTAGTCTGGCCACAGCAGAAACCTGGGCTTTAAAACATTGTATGCTAAAGGTTGAATTGCAACATAGTATAGTTACATGCCTTGTGGCATAAGCAGCTCAGAAATTGAGTTTTCAATCTAGTACAGGTTATATGCGAAAAGTCGCCATTAGGATATTTAAATGCCAGATATTTGAAACTTCTGAAGGATGATTCAGTATGTGTGTTGTACTGACAACAGCTTATGTATTCATTGTGATCTGATCAGGAGGAGTTGATGGCTCGACTAGATCGTAAGCTGCAGGTTTTGCGAGGTGAACATCTGGTGGTGACTGAGGAGTCACGAGTGAATGATGAACTTGGCGAGAGTGTTGCAGTTCAAGTTTCTCGTCTAGCACAGCCACATGAAGCTTCTAAGTATAGATTGCATGTTGAAGAAGTAGGAAAAATTACCAGCTTGCTTCTAGGACTGTCCGGACGTCTTGCTCGTGCTGAGAATGCACTGATGGGACTTCCACTTCATCACAGTGAGAGGGTAAATATCTTATAAATTGTATGGCATTGTGCTATGTGTATATGCCTCATTGCTGTCACTGAGTGGTTTGTCCTTCAGAACATGTCCAGACTTGTGTAAATTTTTATAACATGGTTATTTATCATATATGAAAATTGAAGTAGATGAAGGAAGGACATCAATACAAGGGCCTCTCATAATTGTGATCCCCGTGGCTTTCAGATGTTTCAATTTTTACAGTGATTTCAGTGGGAATTATTAATTATACAGTTCTGTAACCCATTTGTATCCCCTTTGTACAGGTTCAGATTATGTTAAATATGTTGCATGTTAACCTCAGGCTTGTGCAGCTGTTGTCATGTTTGTAATTTGCAATTTGTGCAACATGGTTAATCAGGTATTGCCATCAGAGTGAAAACTATAGGGAAATGGTGTGTAGCTTCCACATCGTCCTTGAACATTCCACAAACAGTATTATCGTAACAGCAGTTGCATGTTTTATTTTGTCGGTAAAGTTTAATGCCACATGAAATATCAAAATTTTGTATTACTTGGTGTTTACTTCAGAAGGATGGCTACCTTGTTGTTAGTGTGAGTGACAGGAAACTAAACATCACAAAGCATTGGCCAGTACAGTTTGTCAGTACTGCAGTATTAGTAGCAGTGTGTATCTTACAGTGTATTTACATAAGTATATAATCTCTGTTTTAGAAAATCTTGGAGTCGAAAAGAGATAAGCTGAGGGAACAGTTAGAAGAGGCCAAGAAGCTGAAAGAGAATATTGATCGACGAAGTGTGTGTGTGTCAAACATCCTATATAAATACTTCAACGCTGAGGAGTATGCTGACTATGATCATTTCATAAACATGAAGGCCAAGTTAATAATGGATTCACGGGAAATAGCAGACAAAATTAAACTGGGAGAGGAACAGTTGGCAGCATTGAAAGAAACCCTATCTGCTTCTGATTGAAACTGCTGTACATACGACGTAGCCTTACCATTTTTATGCTTGTCGACCAGTGGAACTGGTCAACTTGGGTGCCTAGTCTTTTGATTCCTGTGCTTGTTTTATGTGCCCAGTACTGCAACAAAATGTACACAAGACTTAACTTGAATGCCTAAACAGGCAAATTGTATTTCAGTTTGTTCCATGAACTTCTCAACAGATTGGGCTGTAGGGTGCTTGGAAAGGGGAAACGGATACAACAACAGAAAGCAAAGTAATTGCTTATTAGTGTTCTTAATTGAGTCTTTCATATAAAATAATAGTTACTGACTCTGGATGTGTAGAATGAAATGTGGAGTTTGATTTTTATGTCTACAATTCAGTATCATTTACTGTAGCCAGGATATTGTAGTCAGTGTAGTGATGAGACTGTGGACTGGACATTTGAGGAGTTTGATTCTTCTCCATAGTGTCCAGCCACCTTTGAAACCCATCCAGCCTCCTATCCAATGGGCAGCAGAGGTGATATTCACAGGGATAAGGTGACCCAGCGCGTGAAGTTGACCACTTGCCTCAGTTTGGTGTTTGTAGTGAAATCCATCCTGTTATGCTGTGACATACTGGTGTTGGTATATATGTTACCATCATACACAACAAACTTTTAATAATATCATCAGTAAATTCTACACATTTTGGTCCATAAGGACCATCATCAGACACAAAAATACATGATTTAAAACATAAGTAAATTTGCAGGTAGATGTTTTGAAATTTGTGAAATCTCACAAATATTTACAAACAAGTTGTCATAGCATTGAAGTGTATATATTTTATATTTCTCATATATATTTGTTGGTTATAATATACTTTTTCCTCTGTTCCTAAAAATTGTTAAAATTGCTTTAATGTTCAGTTGTCTGGTGTCTTGTGGGCGCATGTGAATTACCTTTAAACTGATAAATGTTTGTTATATGAGTTTTGTTGACTTTTTGTGTTTACAGACAAAGTTACTGCAGGTTATATGTGCCTGGATGATGTTATTTACATAGCTTCTTTTGTGGAGTATCGGTTTATGTTTGCTGCTGTTTCTTGTGTGTGTTGCTCTGTACACCAGGTAACTAAGCACCAGGTAACTGTGTACTTTGTTACCTGGTTTACATATCATATCATTTATTTTTCTTCTGTAAATCTGTACAGGATTACATAATCCATATGGATATCGAAATCATCATATTTTTTGGGATTAAGGGGTGACATCAACACAGGTGTGTACAACAATCACATGGTTATTTAAAATGATAAATATAATAAGATAGGACAATATGGATTGTTTAGTGTAATAAAATATAATAAGGATACAAATAAAAATTAAAAGTTAAAGTAAAAATAAAAATAAAGATAAAAATAGTGGGGTAAGTTAGAAGCAATTAGAGGTGCTCTTTAAGTAGGAAATTTTCCTTTGTTACAGATAGTGGTTGGATATATACTAACATATTTATAATACAGACTTGTGGGTAAAGAGAAGGAACATTTGTCCCAAAGCTCTTGTGTCACTTCAGATCGTATGTCAAAATTTAACTTGGTGTTCAAAATATTCATCCAGGGAATAAAAGGAATTTTCACATAAGTAAGAGAACAACATCACAAGAATCAGGAGTGAATGAGAAACTGATATTTCATGAAAGATGCCTAGTAAATAACAACACCCAGAAGTGTATGATATACAGTAACTTTGGCTGTAAATGCAATCCAACAAGTAAACACCAAAATCAACAAAAATTATAAAACAAATATTTGTCAGCTTCAAGAGAATTGACATGCACCCAGTATACACCAGGCAACTGAATACTCAAGCAAATAAGAACCAGTCAACACAATTTCAACAATTTTAGGAACAAAAGAGAAAAAAATATATAATAACCAACATTTATATATCAGAAATATAAAGTATATAAAATTAAATGCCGTGACAACTTTGTGAAAGTTTGTAAAAATGTGTGAGATCTCACAAATTTCAAAACATCTGTATTCATATATACTAATGTTTATACCAGGTATCTCAGTTTGGTGTAAAGATGAAGAACAAGTTGAGCTGTACCGCTATTTCCCCAATATGCCTTCATGGCATATGCTGGGACAGATTTACTCAGTACAAGGTAGTATTATATTAATCACTAATGGAAGTTGTGTGTTCGGTGTAACAGTTTAGAAAGGGCGATTAAATCCCATGTTACTAAGGTGCAGGTGAATGTACAGCCTCACATTTTGAGCCCCTTACTGTAAATTACAGCTTATGCTGCTTACTGTTAGGAAGGCATATGGTCTCATATCAGAAGGACTTTATTTGATGTAGACAGTTTTGGAAAATTTTAAGGACAAAATTTTTCTCTGCTGGACCAATGTTTTGAGTGTTTCGAAGTTTGGAACACTGACTGCATTTTAGTAATGCTCCACATTGCACTTACTGCCTGTTCCTTTTGTCTTAATGTCTTGTATAATAAAAAATATTTTGGATCATTACATTGTGCAAACTGGCCCGAAATTCAGCTAACCAGTTAGTAAAATATACACTGAAATAGGGTTAACTGATTTTGGGCCACTCCGTATTAGAGCAAAAAGAGGAAGTCAGATGTTTTTGCCTAGTTGCTTTATGCTGCCTATGCCAACCATTATGATTCTGATAGTTTGGGTAACTTCTGTGTTCTTGGACCTCTGTCTTACACCTGCAATATTTTGTGGAAGCCATTGTGTTGTGACTTTACACATGTACACAACATATTTAATAATATAAAATGTTAATGAAAGTAAATGCAAAATGTACAAAGGCATAATCAATAATATTAAACAAGGTCTACTTTCATTTCTTGAGCCTGACAGTAAGTTCATGCCCATATCATGTAACAAACCCAAACCAAGTATGTTTCTGGCATTGTAGCAAAAAACCCAAAACACACAGACAGTCCACTTACCCATGACGCCAGGTCAGAAACACTGGCCTGAGGTTCCCAGGCAAAAAGAAATTTTGATAAAATGTTTAAATATTTTCAGATCCATATTAGTCACTACCGAGTATCAGAGTGTTGTGCTTCAATAAGGAAGTCTTGAGCCATAACATGGTACACTACTGTGCAAAGCAAAAGCAATTGTCTGAATATTCATGAAGTCTGGAACTGAAAAATTGATGTGAAGGTATTTTTCATGTGGCGTGTACTTTGAATATTTGCGGTTCACTCTAGTTCTTCAAAATCATTCTTGATATGATGGTGAAGACAGAAATTTCCTGCACCAAAAAATCAAACCACTTACCCCACATAGCTTTAACCAAACACAAGTTTGTTAAATAGAAAAAAATTGAACTGGACCCACAGTTGATTTCTATGTGACAAAAATGCAAGAATTTAATTGTTGTATATACAAAATGAAAGCAAGAAAGAAACAGAAGCAAAACAATTTAATTCTTGACCTTGAAGTATAGTTTTGTGAATACCACACGTAATGTCTGTGTCTGTGACTTAAATTTGTGATAAAAGCAAATGTAACCTAACTGAGTAAATGAAAGCACATAAATTGCTGTGTTTGAAGTTTACAACACTTCCTACCAAATTCAGTAAATAAATTATGAAAAACAGGCTTACACTAACAGGAATTTCTAAGCATTGAAGTTAGACGTGACTAATGACTGATACAGAATATCAGGCAGAAACATGGTATGAAAATCAGGTGAATTGTGCAGAATTGTAAGACCAGAAAATATTTGTTATGTATGCTTCTTAGCAATTCAAACCTCACATTTCTTCAGAAATCAGACTTCATATCTGGTGTATTGTACTGTTTATCAAATGCATACATGGAGACGGCTTTATGCCCTGTCATGTGATGGTCTCCCCACAAGTCGAACTTCCTGTACCGACCTGATAGGGGAGTCGAGGATCTGTTGTTGTCTTAGAAACCTCTTGCCATTTGGATAACTATTTGAATGTTAATATCCAGTTTCTTAATTGTGATGCAAGGCCTGAGATAAAAGTACATAAACTCTTTACTGGAGAGATCTGTGTTAACATTGACCAAATGGCATAGATGGTTGGCTTTTAAAAAGTGTTTTCAGTGTAACATTTAACTGGCTAATGCAGATTTGTTTTCTGATAATTAGGAACTTCCTTTCCACTGAAAGTTGGTACCAAGTTAATTGACATACAATCTCTGTGCTTATGAACAAATCTGCTCTAAAAATTGTAGTTCTGTATAGGTACTGTTGCTAATCTTTTTAGATTTTAGTTGTCTTTTGTTATCCCAGACTGTTTACTGGGACTGTTCAGGTGCCTGTATAAGAGCTGTGTATACATATGGAGAGGCAGGATGGTACAGAGAGTCTGAAACACAAGGAACAGTACATGTGCAATAATCATGAATGGTTGATAGGTGTCTTATTATGCTTGGAATCTCAGAAATTATTCTGTGCTTAAGTCATAAAAAGCCAACAACATTCACATAATTTGCAAAATTAACAACTGTTTATGTCCTCTCTCTCATATTTCAACATTCTGTATGGTTATCATCAGGGAGAGTGGTTCATTAAATCTATATATAGATACCAAATTTGAACCAGTATGTGTAAATCTTGATACATTGGTATATGAGGTTGTCTGGTTACACTATACTTTTTATATTTTGCATTGGAGACTGATATGATTTATCTGCTCTTAATTCCAAATATAAAAATATAAAGAAGCAGCAAAAGGTTTAAAATGTATAAATCACAATTCATGTCCTTGTTTAAACATGGATATGTAAAATCACTTAACATCCTATGCATGTTATTAGTATAAAGGCAGCTGAGTTTCACTGGATAATATTGGCATACATGATGTCTTTTACATCTGTTGTTGTTTATACAAATATTTTTTCCATGCCAGACTTTATAGAATGTGTTAAAGAAATGGACAAAGAATTGGAAAAACCTACAAAACATAGGCAAAGCCATTTCAGTTTTCATCAAGACTGGACAGTTTTAACAGCCACTTTATATGCAGGATGACATGCATTTCTGGACTCATGAGTGTTAACTTCCCTGCTGTGTACATGTACAGTCCCTGTTAGACTTTGGACACTATGTAAGTGAGACTTCATATTTTTTAAATTCTCTGTGCCAAAAGTGGAAATGTGGTTATGAAAATGGCATGTTTTCCTGGTGTTCTAGCAACAGTGTTACTTTCATGCATGAGAGGGCACTTCCCATTGATTTTAACACTGTTGCTGGGAGTCAAGAGAAACTATAAATTATCTGGAGCACCAGATTTGCAGAGGAGAAAACACAGCGTAATAGTTTCACTATACAAACATTCCCTAACTTATTCTGGCTTTTTATTAAATTGACATAAATTTTTGGATCTTTTTGTTCGTGTTGTGACCATTAAGTGGCAGTTGTCTAACTGCATCAAGCAACAGTGTAAATACTACTCTGAACTGCAAGCTCTGTCCTCTCTGTCCTCTCAAGCCAGTGGTGACCTGGCACTGTTGACCAGGTAGCTGCTGTATTTTTTACTGTTTCTTCTGACTCCTGTTTTAATAATTGTGACACCAGTGTTAGTTTCTGTCACATGTTTGTGAATTTTGTGTTATTAATCATGACAAAGTTTTGTGGCAGTGGAATTTTTTATCACCTGGGGCAGCTTTTGGGCTTGTTACGATCCTGCTTTGACCCACTCTTACGTGTATATACATTTAGTTGAGTTTGATCCACAGTTAAATGTGTATGCATGTAGCAGTTTTCCTTTCTTCATGTATAAGAGCTATGTAATGTAAGGTACTTATTTTTGTGATGTTTATTTCGTGTGTGCATGTTACGTTGTAAGACTGATGCTGTATTTGACTCAGTGGACTTAATTTAGGGCCATGAGTGCCACACTTTTATTTTGAAACCGGTCCATTGCTGAAACAGTTCAAAAATATTCAATGATATTTTAAAAAGACTTTTAATTTCTGTGTAAATAATAACAAGAATAGAATGGTGCTTTGGATCATCTTTGATGTTGACAAAATAGCATCTATTTCCTTTATCATATACCTAGTTAGAGCATAATTTTGAACATCAAAGTGATCCATTTGGGCAGAGGTTTGCAGATTACTGATGCATCCCATTAATGTTGGTACATGTGAGGTTTATACCTGCAGACATTTTAATTATAATTCTTTGAAATGTAAAGACATTGTTATTTTCTTTTTATATAATAATAATAATAACAATAATAATAATAGTGAAACAGGTTAACTGTCAGTAAAAATGTTCCCATTCGAAGGTGTGTGTGTTTCAAATTTCCACAGTGTTGGTCCATACACTTAGAGTTCCGGCCTGCTTTTCCACTCTGATTGACATGAAAGGCCAGTAAGTAAATTGTAGACATCTGTGTACAAATTCTCATTTCTTGAAGGACTTTAACAAAGTTAATGAAGAATTTAATTTTGTTGCCAGAAATGTGTGAAGTGCTACTTTGTGCTACGTCTAATCTGTACCATTTCCATGTGAGCTGTCAGGTTTTTCCAGTGGTGATTGTTAGGTTCTGGCATTCTGCATTATTCAGCCTTGTCTGGTAGGTGGGCACCAGTTTTGGAGGAACCTGCTGCCTTCATCTACGCTGGAGGCAGTACGTTCATCTGAAATGCTTTAACTGTCTTTTGGCTACGCTGTGTCATAACGCAAGAGACCACAGCCAAGTTAATACTCCTTTTTCTTGTAATTTTACTACATAGATGATATGAAAAATACATTATATTAAATAGAGTTTAGCCATTTTACTGTGACATATTAGTGTGTGTATTTCTGTTAAATACAACAAACTTTTATTAATCAGTCAGTGAATGCTATTTGTTTCGGTCATATTGACCATTATCAGATGACAAAATACATGATCGTATGCATACATACTTATGTTTTAAATCATCTATCTTACTGCCTGATGTTTTAAATCATATCTTACTGCCTGATGATGATCTATAAGACTGAAACACGTAACATTCACTGGTGAATTAATAAAAGTTTCTTATGTTCGATAGCAATACACGTACTAATATTAAAATACATTAGGTTTGCTTCATCTCTGCTGTTAAGAGGGAAAGTAGGTGAAGCTGAAATTTTGTGGCCTATTCCACAAATAGGGTCTCAAAATATTTCTGTTCCTTTTAGTTGTGCTTAGATTTACATCAGGGTCATGATCTAGAGATCAATAATATGTGTTCATGGAACTGAACACTACATAATTGTGGTCTTGATTAGCATATGTTGTGCATGCTGCAGTAAGGAAAATCCAGAGTACAGGAAAGAAATAACCCACAAGAAGAACATTAAAAGATGTTGGAAAATATATGTTTTCAAAACATAGACTTTGTTTAGGTAACACATAAGGTGATGTGGTGAATTCTCCTTTAAGAAAGGAGCAGCTTGTAACATGGGAGATGACATTCATTTAGCTTGGTCTTCCTTTCTTCCTTCCTTCCTTTCGTACTCCCCTCCTTTGTTCCATTTACACAGGCTTTTGTGTAACAAAGTAGGTTATTCTTGAGTTCCAAACACTCATACTTACGAACAGGATACAGTTTGTTATCCCCATAATTGGCCAATGAAATGCATATGAGTCAATATCATGTCTGGTTCCTTTGTTTTGGTTTTCTAGTTCACTATGATGCTGTATATTGTACTGTATTTGGGTGTTTAATGTGTGTTTGCATTTTATGTTATTACAAATTATTTGGAACAAAATCAATGGCAATGTGGGGGAACCACATACAGAGGGTAAAAATTGTGGTAAACGACATTATTGAACAAGTAACAGATTTTAAATACTTGGGGTATCGCATATCAGAATACGGAAATGATTTAGAAGATAAATTGCAAACATATAAGAAAATAAACAGAGCTATACAGAGACATTTTGGAAAACAAATGAACAAAGAAACAAAGTTAAGAATTCACAACATTACAGCTGAAGCAGTATTGAAATTTGGAAATGAAGCTTGGGTACTGAAGAAAAGAGAGGAACAACGTTTAGAGGCAGCACAGATGAAATTTTTGAGACACTTACTTGGAATAACAAAACTAGATAAAGAAAAG
>Ga0123357_10002140_pt1 | contig 21771 bp, 19 predicted proteins | sample TergutEmb28metaG_FD_89873 | JGI IMG/M metagenome (GOLD analysis project Ga0123357, IMG submission 89873) | Embiratermes neotenicus P4 segment gut microbial communities from Petit-Saut dam, French Guiana - Emb289 P4 | ecosystem: Host-associated > Arthropoda: Insects > Digestive system > Gut ... | reverse complement strand
GTTTGTGATATTTGCTTTCTGTTTGTCCGACAAAGGTCTTAATTCGTTATTGAATTGACGGGCATAACTGTTGGCAGCCAGCATGTCGTAAAACAATCCTTTATCGAATCCAACCAGTTTTGCCATATTTGCTTTTGTTTCTTTCATCCATTGGTCGAGGGGCATATCGCCGATTGGTGGAATGTTCAATGTATCATTGGAAAGAATCTTTTGCAGCATCTCAAAATAATCCCAGCTGTATAAATATTGCTTATTATTCAAGTCAAAATCCTTTAAGAATGCGTAATATTTTTTATCGGGATCAGAAGGATTAAAATTTTCGACATCTTTATTTCCGGCATTAAAATAATCAACTCGCATCCGATCTCTATAAGAGAAAAAACGCCAATATAACATAAATATTTTTATATTATTCGCAAGATAATTTTTGGCATTTTCAGATAAGGTTTTATTTTCCGCTATTTTTTTCAATCGATCATTCAAGCTGATTCTTGCCCGTTGCACAAACTCATCCGGCGTTTTAGCGTAACTATTAAAAAGAACTGGAGAAATATACGAAGTTAATTTATCCATAAGATTGTTTATACTGATTAGATCGATTGAAGTTAATACGAGGCTATCCGTATGATTGATACTTTTAATCGCCCCTGTTGTTTCACCATATATTATATCTGTTTTTGTTTCTTTTCCGGAAGTCAAACAGACTTCAAATTCATCATACGATCTGAACTCTGGATAAATATGTCCAATCGCATAATCGCATTGCATCGGAACTTCAAAGGTAAAAACGCCATCTTCACTCACGTCGGTTGTTATCACACATACCTCTGCTGTAACCGGATGCACAACTCTCAGAGTCAACATTCGGCAATTTTTTTCCCCAGAAGGATGAAAATTGGTTATTTTACCCGAAAGTTTGGCTATTCCACACTTAATTTCAGGGTTAGGAAGGGTATTTCCTCCCTTTGTATTGAAACAAGAGAAAAGCGTTAAGCAAAGGCTTATGCTTAGAATCCATTTGGAGAAAGACAGGTTGTTCATATTTGTTGGCGTTTATTGTGCAAAAATAAATAGAAAATTTAAATTTATGTTATTACTATTGTAATAGATCATCTATTTTATTATACAATTTTTCAAAATATTCGGCAACTTCTTCTTTTTCGGTAAATCCATTAGAACTATAAAACGATACGGCGCCGTTTTTATCAATAATAATGATCGTTGGAAATCCTGCATTGTAGTTTAAACGATAACATTCTTTTATTCCAATACATGCTACATCATACATGAGGTTGTACGCTTTAACTATTTCTTTAACATCTTCTTCCCTACCGTTCGTGAAGGTAAACAATTGAAAATCAGTACTATTTTTGTAATGTAAATAGAGTTTATTTAAAAATTCAAATTCGGCAACACAAGGAGCACAACCTTCTTCCCAAATATCAATCATCGTGATTTTTCCCTGTAATTGCTCATACGAAATATTTTTTCCATAAATGGTTGTCGCATTAAAATCCAAATATTTACGGCCAACAACAGGTTCCTGATCTTTATCTTCTTTTTTCAATAGGCCCTTTCTATAAAGATCCTCTATAGTGAGTGGTTTTGCAGGACTAAGAGAATCCGGAAGAACTGATGCAGATACCGTATAAGAATGAGGACTTTTCCAATTTTTTTCCATAAGCAAAAAAGCAGTCAATAACTTCATTTGCAGGATATGAGTATCATTCGGGTATATTCCGGCTTTTATATAGGCAACATTACCCTGTTGGTCAACAATCAGGTTGGTTGGAAATTCCGTACAGAATAAATGTTTACATTCTTTTTTCGTAGTTGGATAGACATCAAACAAAATTCCGAATTTTTCAATTGCTTCTTTTGCGGTTTCAAGAGAATCGGTTGTAAAGGAAATAAAGCGAAAATCCGGATTGTCTTTGAATGTTAAAAACAATTTATTCAAAGCGTCAAGTTCTTTAATACAGGGAACACAAGATTCAAACCAGAAATTAATAACGGTGATTTTCCCTTTTAAATCTTGTTCGGAAAATGTATTGCCATTCGTATTGGGTAATTTAACATTTGGAAATGGAGTTCCAATTTTTAGCAACAGAATACTGTCTCTTTGTTCAGTACTCAATTGAGCATAAGATGATAAGAAGGCTACAGATAAAAAAATACAACAAAATAGTTTTTTTCGCATATATTACTACTAATTTATATAAAAAAAAATCAAAAATATTATCAAAAGCCTGTTATTTGGCATTATATACTAGCCTGCATCTTTTCATTTCCCGGATAAGCGGTAAACTTATGACGCACCTCTCCTTTCTTATCGAAAATGACATAAGACGGAATACCTTCAAATTGAAATGTATCCATTCTTCTTTACCCAAATAATAATGTTCGCCGCCGATTCCCTAGCAGCTTGGCGTCAGGTGGGGGTATCGGTAAGGCTCGGACATGTAACCTTTTTTTGCTGAAACGTCACTGTTTTTAATGCCATACAAAAAGCCATTTTACTCCGTGATATAATCCAACGAATATCCACCCTATAGGTCCCGGTTTTGCTTTTTCTCCTTTTGCATCAATCCTAACGTTTATATCCGAATATGCCACACTCAGTTCTGAGTGTTTTTTCCATCCTTCCAATAATTCTATTTCAGAATTTATCCGTTCAAGTTCTTTTTCAATACTCAAAATATCACTTACTGTACCTGCTTTTTCGAGTAATTCTAAGTACCTGTTTCTTACGGTTTTTAAACTTTCCAGCCTGATAACATTATCACGATATTGTTCGGTTATATCACTTCCCGTCTTCGTTTCACTTACTATGTATCCAAGTGTTTTGGTCTTATTGGTGAAAATATCCATATTTTCAACAGGTATTCGTGCCCTTACGGATTTATTTGTTTCCAATACAATAAAACCATTATTAGCATTTACTTGTTCGAGTATAATTTTCTTTGTTTCATCGGTATTTTCAACCAACAAATTCAATTCTATCGAATATGTAACCATCCGATTTTCAGTACCTCTTTCCGATTTTTGGAGATATGAAGCATTTCTATCAAAGTCAGAAGATGATGTACCAGATTTTGACACAGATAAACTCTTTGTACTTGAACAAGATAGCAATAATGATGATAATACCACAAAAGCAAATAATTTTTTTATTTTTTTATTCATCACAATTTATTTTTGATAATTAACTTTCTATTTTCTCTCTCATTGTCCTCCGTACACAATGTCAGCGGTTGCGCACAACAGCATTATTGTTATTATATTCTAATGTTACTGTAACCATATTCTAAAATTTTTAATAATTTATAAGTGCAAATTTACAGAATCCTTTGTTTTTTATAGTACAAAAATAAAAATAAATATAAATATTAAAAAATTTATTAATAAATATATTTCAAAAAATCATTTCAACCACCCAGCCACATCTGTTTCCAACCCCGCATAATCATCTATCCTCTTGACAATTTCCCCTTTTCTATTCAGGATAAAGCCCGTAGGAATTACGCTTACATTGTATTTTCTTGCAATTTCGGAATTAACCGATTGCGGATCCATCACACAAACCCAGGGAAGATTGACAGCTGCATTTTTCCAAAAATGTTCATCAGCATCCAGCGATATTTGGTATATCTGAAACCCCTGACGGCTGTATTTCTCATATACTTTCGCCAACTGTTGGTTATGCGCCGGCGAATTTTGCATTCCGTAAGCTGTAAAATCCAGTAAAACCACCTTGTCTTTCCCAACATCCGAAAGACGATAAACTTTATCGTCCACCGATGAAAGCGCCACATCAAAAAAATCTTTGCTTTCAATCGTTTTTGCATCCAAACTACCCTGCTGTTGTTCGCGTAAAACGGCTAAGGCATTAGTGAATATTTGCACTAATTGCTTAGTTCTCGGAGCGTTCGGATACCGCTGATTCCAATTGTTTGCTACCGCTCCGTAGGCTTTTGAATCGGCTTTATCGTAGGGGTCAAATATTAATAAACCGTTGATTTGCTGAAATAAAGCAAAATATGCCGAAGACGAAGCAGGATTGGTGTAAATATATTTTTTCGCTTTATTTTTATATTCTTCAATACAAGCGCTTGCTTTTTCTTTATATTCATCGGCTGTAATGCTTTGAGAACTATACTGTTCCTGAAGTTGATTGTAAGTTTCGCTCGTTTTTAACTGTAGTAAAGTCAGTGTCTTGACGTGTTCCGATTCAGTAGAGCCTTCAACAGTATAATTTTCTGCAAACCGGAGCGTATCCGAATTAATAGTGACAGTTTCCGTACTGTCGATCACGAAATTAATCAGTTGATTGCTTAACCTCAAGCGATAAAAATCCGGCGCTACCGGTCGGGCATGCCTGAATTTGTAGGAATCGTTATTTCCTAATTTTACCGAATCCAGCAGGACTGCTTTTGATGTAGTGACGTTTTCTAAATAAAGCATCATGTTATTTCCGTCTTTGACAGCGCCTTTTACTGTGAACTGATTTTTACCGGAACAGGAGATAAAGATACCAATAACCGGAATTAAGATTGCAGTTTGAATAGTGATATTTAGTTTCATTTTTTATTATATATGGAATTTTGGCGCAAATATACGATATTTCCTTTATTTTTAATTATCTTTGCACAATTTTAAAGTAGAAAAAACAGATTAGAAAAGATTATTTATGATTAATCCTATTGTAAAAAAGATTGATTTGGGTGATGGACGAGTCATTACCCTTGAGACTGGAAAATTAGCCAAACAGGCTGACGGAGCGGTTGAGTTGCGGATGAACAACACGATGATGCTGGCAACGGTTTGTGCAGCGAAAGATGCAACGCCGGGTACAGATTTTTTGCCCTTACAGGTTGAATATAAAGAAAAATATTCTTCTTTCGGGCGCTTCCCCGGTGGATTTACGAGACGCGAGGGTAGGGCGTCAGATTATGAAATCCTGACCTGCCGCTTGGTTGACAGAGCGTTACGACCCTTATTCCCTGATGATTATCATGCAGAAGTTTTTGTTAATATCATCCTGTTTTCCAGCGATGGGGAAGATATTCCCGATGCTTTGGCAGGGTTGGCAGCTTCGGCAGCCTTAGCCGTTTCCAAGATTCCTTTCAACGGACCGCTGGCTGAAGTGCGCGTTGCCCGTATTAACGGACAATTCAAAATTAATCCTACTTTTTCGGAATTGGAAAAAGCGGATATGGATATTATGGTTGGAGCTACCATCGACAACATCATGATGGTGGAAGGCGAAATGAAAGAAGTTTCCGAAACAGAAATGCTTGATGCCATTAAATTTGCCCATGAAACGATTAAACAGATGTGTCGGGCGCAAATCGAATTTATGGAAGAATTAGGCACGACGGTAAAAATTGAATATTCGCACGAAGTCAACGACGAAGCGCTATGTGAAGATATTAAAGCAAAATTATACGATAAGGTTTATGCAGTCGCTAAATCCGGACAGGGAAAACAGGAACGTAGCGAAGCATTCAAAGCTATTGTGGATGAATACAAAGCTCAATTTACAGAAGAAGAATTGACGGACGAAAAAGCAGGTTTGATTGGAAAATATTATCATGCCGTAGAGAAAGAAGCGATGCGCCGCTGTATTCTTGATGAAGGTATCCGGTTGGATGGTCGCAAAACAACGGAAATCCGTCCAATCTGGTCGGAAGTCGATTATATTCCGGGACCTCACGGAGCGGCTGTTTTCACGCGGGGTGAAACGCAATCGTTGTCAACCGTTACTTTAGGTACGAAATTAGACGAAAAAATTATTGATGATGTATTGAATAACGATAAAGAACGTTTTCTTCTGCATTACAATTTTCCGCCGTTTGCAACCGGTGAAGCGCGTCCACAACGTGGGGTAGGGCGCAGGGAAGTTGGTCATGGAAACTTGGCGCACCGAGCATTGAAACCCATGATACCTGAAAATTATCCGTATTGTATCCGTATTGTATCCGATATATTGGAATCAAACGGCTCATCGTCTATGGCAACCGTTTGTGCAGGAACGCTTTCGTTGATGGATGCCGGCGTGCCGATTAAAAGACCGGTTTCCGGAATTGCTATGGGTTTGATTTCCGAAAACAAAGGTACGAACTACGCTGTTCTTTCCGACATTCTGGGAGATGAAGACCACTTGGGCGATATGGATTTCAAAGTGACGGGAACAAGCGTTGGAATCACAGCCACTCAAATGGATATAAAAGTGGATGGATTATCGTACGAAATTTTGGAAAATGCACTGGCACAAGCCAAACAGGGACGCGAACATATTTTGGGCAAACTGTTGGAAACAATTTCCGAACCGCGTGAAGATTTGAAACCGCATGCTCCGAGAATTGAAGTGGTTATTATTGCTAAAGAATTTATCGGCGCTGTTATCGGCCCTGGCGGTAAAATCATTCAAGCGATGCAGGAAGAAACCGGAACGGTCATCACTATCGAAGAAATCGGCGGTATTGGACGGGTAGAAGTAGCTGCCAACAATAAAGCATCCATTGACGCCGCCATAGCTAAAATCAAAGGGATTGCCTCAGTACCCGAAGTAGGCGAAGTGTATGAAGGAAAAATCCGCTCAATCATGCCTTATGGCGCATTTGTCGAATTTCTTCCGGGTAAAGACGGATTGCTTCATATTTCCGAAATCGATTGGAAACGGTTGGAAACAGTCGAAGATGCAGGCTTGAATGAAGGCGACACAATCGAAGTGAAGTTGCTGGATATTGACCAAAAAACCGGTAAATTCAAATTATCCCGACGTGTATTGTTACCTCGTCCAGAAAGAATGGAAATGGAAGAACGTCAACCTCGCTCAGATAGAGAAAGACCTGAAAGAGGAGAAAGAGGAGACCGTCCGCATCGTCCGGATAACGGCGGATTCAGAGGGAAAAGAAATTGAAAAATGAAAAGAAATCTGCTGTACGGCATATTATTAATGTTGCCGCTTCTTTCTTCCTGCGAGAGGTATAAAACTTACAAATTAGATGGAATGTGGCAGTTGAAAACTGTAAAAGACAGCAATGGAAATGAAAACCAAGTGGATACTGTTTTTTATAGTTTCATGCGGGAAGTAATTTTTTCATTCACCATGACGGAAAATTCCAAATCCGCAATTTATCCTGTTTACGGTTATATAGACTTGCCTTCCGATAATCAAGTTCATGTACTGATTAACGATATTTCCAACACCGACCATATCGAATCGTTTCTTTATCTTTCGGGCTGGAGTTCGGCAGATATTACTTTCGATATAAAAAAATATGACAGTTCGAATCTCATTTTATTTGATAATGGAACCGGAAAAACATTTACCCTCAAGAAATTCTGATGTTGATTATGAAACGTATTATTTTGATGTTGATATTTGTGCTTTCTCTTTCTTTTGAAGCATATACACAACTTCAGACAACTTATCGCGTAGAAGCTTTCGGTTCCGTATCAACGGGTGATAATACTCCGTTCTGGATGCTGTATCATAACTGGGGAATGGTTCCGCTCGATGCTGATAATTTTTATATACGGGGTGGCGTATTTCATCAACAAACAATAAATAAAGATTGGTCGTTTAATGCGGGATTCGATTTGGCGGGCGGTTCCCCTAATGCTTACGGAAGTGTTTGGGTACAACAATTATATGGAGAACTGAACTGGAAATTTTTAAGGTTAAACATAGGCTCCAAAGAAGATTACACTTCATTGTTGGATCCATATTTAAGTTCCGGAGATTTTGATTTATCTAACAATGCGAGACCTTTACCGGAAATAAAGGGCAGTATTCCAAATTTTATCTTAGTTCCTTATACAAAGGGAAATATGTATATAAAAGGCGATTTTGCCATTGGTCGTTATCTGGATGGAAATTGGCAGGAAAAAGTAGCTCGACCTTATTATTACAGTTATGAGAAAAATATATTGGCTCATCATAAATCCATCTATTTCAGATTCGGTAATATTGAAACGAAAAATAAATTACAGTTCACATTCGGATTGGATCATCAGGCTCAATATGGAGGAATATTATATGAAGGTAAATATTTTTGGACATCCGGCCAAAATAAATATGATGTATTTGATCAACCTCAGAAAATGGCTGACTTGTGGCGTGTTATGCTTGCCCAAGAAGGATCGCAGTCGTCATCGCTCACTGATCAGGCTTATGTAGAAGGTTCAAGTATAGGCGCTTATTTATTCAAATTCGATTACCGGCTGAAAAATAAGGATAAACTGAGTATTTACAAGCAACATTTTTTTGAGGATGGTTCCGGTATGGCTTTTGAAAATTATCGCGACGGATTGTATGGCATTGAATATAAAACGGGAAAAAAATCGTTGCTTTCAGGAGCGGTTTTTGAATATGTTTATACCAAGAATCAAACCGGCCCTATTCATTTTAACTTGGAGATGGATGATGAACATGCTTACCTCCGAAGTAAAGGGAATGGGAATGACAGTTATTACAATAATGTCGATTACGTGCAGGGACCTTCTTATTTTGGCAGAACTAAGGGAACGCCTTTGTTCCTTTCTCCTGAATTTAACAAAGACGGCAGGTTGAACTTCACCAGCTCGCGAATCATTGCTTATCATTTGGGAATCGAGGGGTATATACTTCCAGACTTGCAATATCGCTTATTGGCGACAACAGGGCAGTCGTGGGGGCTTTATTATGTTCCGTTTGATCATGTAAAGAATGGTGTCGCTTCCGAATTGGATTTGATTTACAATTTTCCGAAGATAGATGGTTTGGGTATGAAATTATCATTGGCTTTTAATAAAGGCGAGTTTTTCAGCGATGACAGTTTTGGAGGCGGAATCACTATAAGCAAACGTGGAATCCTGTTTCAGCGATGAATGTTTTGTAAGGAAATGAGTTGTTTATATGTAAATCAATTATTTGACGAGCAATTGTCGAATTGGGAACTTGCTCGAAACAGGTATAAAGCATTAGAACAGGTAAAAACAAAAACCTTGGTAGTATGCGGATTGGAATATAAAGTTCAATTCAATCCGGCACGCATTATTTCCTCAGCAGCCAAAGTGGATGCACAGTCAATACGTGAAAGAAAATGCTTCCTTTGTGCAGAAAATCGCCCTGCAGAGCAAAATGGAATAGCTTTTAAAGGTCGTTACACTATATTGGTTAATCCCTATCCGATTTTTCCGCGTCATTTAACAATACCGTCGATAGAACATACGCCTCAACTTATCGCCTCCCGTTTTGAAGACATGCTCGATTTAGCGCAGCAATTAGACGATTACATCGTTTTTTACAATGGGCCGAAATGTGGGGCTTCCGCTCCCGATCATTTTCATTTTCAAGCGGGAAACAAAGGTTTTCTTCCAATAGAAAAGAACCGGAGTATGTACAACATGATTTGTATCGAATCGAATAATAAGGAAGACTTACTCGACCGTTTCCGGCAAGTTTATGATGCTATGGAACAAAAACCGAAAGGCAACGAGCCGATGATGAATATTTTGGCTTGGTACGAAACCGACAAATGGATTGTTTGTATCTTCCCAAGGAAAAAACATCGCCCGTCGTGCTACAGCGCAAAAGGAGAAGCCAATTTGTTAATCAGCCCTGCTGCCGTAGATTTAGGCGGCGTATTTATCACTCCGTTGGAAAAAGATTTTGAAAAAATTACAGCGGAGGATATTGGTAAAATATTGGATGAAACAGTAACGAAATAAGAAAACGATCAATTTTAAACCAAAGAGGCTGTTGATGTCTGAGTTTTCATTTTCCACAAGGGAAATTGCTTGAACAATAACATTTCCGGTCCCATTTCTTTGGATACTTTGTATGTTTCCTCATAAAAATTTGTTATCATTTCCTGTAATTCATTCTTTTGTTCTTCCGAAATATTGCCACAGATTTTTAAATAAGCGCAATAATAATATAATGCACTCAATTCAATAAAACATCTCATATCGTAGCCCCAATACACCATGTCGTAATAATTAAGCGTATGATTTAAAATGTTTTCTTTGTCGAGGCAAAATACATCAACAGGACGTTTATTTTCGTCATTGACTATTCGTTTGTAATAATTTTCGATGAATTTGGAAATATATGTTGCACTGCAAAACGACAAGTCGGTATTTTTGTAAAGGAAGTATGCAAAATTCAAACTGATTGCTGAATAATATTCTGAAGCTTCTGAGCGTTTTTTGGGTAACTCGGTATCCCAAGGCATCAACGGTCGCATGTAATTTAACAGACTTTCTTTTATACTGTCTGTATCATAATTTTTATAAATAACGCTTTTTGACACAAATTCATCCAACAAAGACTGAACCAACTCATCTGTGACGGGTTTTTCTATGTAACGTTGCAGAATGTTGCAGATAATAATAAATGAAACATGCTCAATGTCTCTATTTCCGGTTAATGATGTCAACAGAATATCCGCACGGTCGATTGCATGAAAAAACTGTATCAAATCATCGAGATGGTCGTCATATCTATTATCTTCCCTGAAACAGTCGAAAAAAGGATCCATCTCATCCAAACGTCCTTGCAATACATACCAATAAATCAAATTTTTATCGTAATATCCACGAGTTTTTTTGTATGTAAATAGAAATTCTTTACGGATTCGAAGCATAAGTTCCACAAAAATTTCGTAGTTATCACTTTTGAAATGGTCGGCGTCCAATTCAAAAAGTACTTCATGATATAATTCGAGATGATCAACCAAATGCGGATACCGGTCCATGAATGCAATTAAATGTTCCCGTTCTTTCACAGTATCGTTTAGCGTTTTATATTCAGCCCACCAATCATCGACTAAATCCGATTCTTCATCCGATAGTTCAGGAAGTTCCCTTATCCTTTCAGACGTAAAATCGTCTTCGTCATACACATTCAAATTATTATTATTCCAACCATCATATACAGGTTCATCTTCAGGTTCCCATTCATCTATGTCATCTTCGCAATTTGCTGACTGTAAAGCTATTTCTTTATCTTTTTCCATGCAGCATTTTTTATATTTTTGCCCGCTACCGCATGGACAAGGGTCATTTCTTCCTACTTTCATTTGTTATGTTGTTTAATTTTATAAAATACAAAGATAAGCATTGATTTGGAAATTAAAAAAAAACCGGATATTTTGTCAAAGTTGCGAATGCCATTTCTCATACTCTCTCAAGCCTGCATTTCTCAATTTACAGGAAGGGCATTGCCCGCAACCGCCGGCAATGATTCCATTATAGCAAGTCAGTGTTTTATTCTTAACGATTTCAAAAACGCCCAATTCATCGGCTAACGCCCACGTTTCCGCTTTACTGAGCCACATAAGCGGGGTATGGATGATAAAATGTTCATCCATAGCAAGATTCAAAGTCGCATTCGCCGAACGGATAAAAGTGTCGCGACAATCGGGATAACCGCTATAATCGGCTTGAGAAACGCCGGTAACAAGGTTCCTGATTCCATGCGTTCGGGCGATTACGGCGCCGAAAGTGAGGAAAAACAGGTTGCGTCCCGGAACAAAGGTATTGGGATACGAATTTTCCGGTTTATCCTGATCCATTGTTAACGCAAAATTAGTCAATGAATTGTCGGCTAATTGACTGATTATTGAAGCGTCAAGTACCTGAAACGGAACGTTGGCTTCCGCCGCCAGTTGACGAGCGGCTTCGACTTCGATAGAATGACGCTGCCCGTAAGTAAAACACAGCGTCCGTACTTCATTGAAATGCTTGATTGCCCAATACAGGCAAGTGGTTGAATCTTGTCCTCCCGAAAAGAGAACAAGCGCCGATTGATTGTTTTGCATTTTTTCTATTGTTTAATCCAAGATAAAGGATCCATTTTGGTTCGCTCTTTCCAGATTTCGAAATGCAGCAAAGTAGAGTTTCCTTTTTCTTTATCCGTATAGATTTTCCCGATTGTTTGTCCCGTTTTTACCTTATCTCCCTGTTTTATATATACCTGTTCCAAATTGGAATACAAAGTCAAATAATTGCCATGCCGGATGATGATAGAATTATTATAGCCCGGAAGCGTGAATATACTGGAAACAACGCCGTCAAAAATGGCTTTTGCTTCATTTCCCTGAGTCGTTTCAATGTCTATGCCATTATTGCTTGTTACAATCTTCGACAACTCTTTGTGCTGATGTATGCCAAAGTATCCTGTAATCTTAAAATTTCCATTCAGAGGAAAAGGAAATTTTCCTTTGTTGCCTGCAAAAGAGGAAGATAACGTTCGTTCGCTTTGAGTCATTGCATAACCGCCTTTTACTTCTGCTGTTCGATTTTCTCCATTTTGAGCTTTTGCCGCTTTTGCCGCTTCTTCGGATTTCAAAACTTCTTCGGCAATGATTTTTTCGATTTGCCGGTTCAACGCATTCGCTTGTTTTTCTTTTTTTGCCAAATCATCTTGAAGTTTATTTTTGTTTTTTTCAAGTATTTTTACTTCAGCTTTTCTATTTTCCTTCTCTTTAGTCAATTTATTTCCTTCCAATTGCCGCTCATTTAAAAGGTTCAGTTTTTCACTCCGATGGGTGACTAACAGCGTTTTTTCCTGGCTGATTGTGTTTTTTTTCTCAATAATATCTTCCGCTTGTTTTTTTTGCCATCCGGAATATGCTTTTAAGTACATTATCCTGTGGAACGATTGGGTAAAATTTTGCGAAGACAAAATAAACAACAAATTGTCTATATTAGTTTTATGCAAATACATTTTCCGTATCGAAGCGGCATACTGCTGTTTTTTCGCTTCCAACTCGTTTGCTAACGTTGTGGTTTGCAACTCCTTGAATTTGATTTCATCACCTAAGGAAGATATTTCCTGATTCAATAATTGAACGATTTTATTTCTTGAATTTATTTGTTGAGCCAGCAAATTCAAGCGACTCAGTGCGTTGCTTATGGTCAGGGTATTCTCTTTTAGCAGCCGGTTGGTTTCTTCGATTGCCGACAAGGTTGCTACCCGTTCTTTCTCCAGCTCACGAACTCGTATCGATTGTTGAGCTGATAATGATAAAGCGGTGAATAGCAGATATAAAAACAGTTTGAATTTCATTGAAACGATTGAATTAATTTGACTATTTGCTCAAATTCGATTCGCTGATAATTACCGGGAATAGCAGTATCTAATTTAAAATCAGTATCAATGTCCACATTGTTGAATGCCAGATTCAAGGTAATTAAATCATTCGGAACGGTTAGTTCCATAGTCATTTTCATTGGAAACGAGCGGTTGTTGGAAGCCAATCCGAAATCCTTATACAACCAGTTCATACTGACATTTTTTTTATCTTTATACATTTCCGTTTGAATAATTCGGTTTGTGAAATCGCTGACAAAATCGTAATGAATACCTTGATTATCCACATTATTCAACCGAACGAAATAATTATCTTCATTCCAGTTGAAAATATTGTAATCATCAGGTGATATTGACGATTTGCCTGCAATAAACAATTGATTTGTAAACAAAGCCTGTAGATTATAAAAATCAAAATCGAAGGATGTCTTCTGTTGAAGTGTTTCTATGGATTCCGAAACGTATCGTTTATTAATCCGGTCAATGATAATAATTTGTTCCGGAGTAATGCTGATTCGTGCAACTTCGGTTCCCAAGAGCGGAATCCGCAGGGAAAGCTGTATGATTTTGTCCTTAATGATTCGTAATTGAGCATTGGTGGTAGTCGTACCTTTTTTTGCACCCATTTTAATGGAAAAACGCAGTGAAGAAGATAATGTATTAAATGGAATAGACTGATATTGAATAGATTCGATTCGATCCATTTTTTCCATTTTAGATAAACCGGTCGCAGAAGAAGTTTGACGACTGGTTTTACAACCGCTAAAAAACAGGATAATTCCTGCTAAAAAAAGCAGGCGAACAACCTTCTTATTTTGTCTCATAATACATTTTATTTTCTATTTTCTTTTTCAACAGACTTGTGTCTTCTCCCTCTTCTTTGGCTTTTAGCGCTTTTTCCCATTGTTCGACTGCTTTATCGGTATTTCCCGTTTTGTAAAGGATATCGCCGTAATGTTCCAAAATATCGGAGCTTTCTCCACCTCCATTAGAAATGGCGTTTTCGATATAGAATTTAGCTAAGGAATAATTTCCTTTTTGGAAGAATACCCAGGCATAAGTGTCGATATAAGTAGGATTATTCGGTTGCATTTTAATACATTGGGCGCTCATTCGTTCCGCTTTATCCATTTGTTCCTTGTCCAAGCTCAAAAAATAAGCGTAATTATTGAGAACCCCTATATTATTTTCGGAGTATCCCAGCGCTTTCTCGTAAGCTATATAAGCCTCATCCTTATTACCCAATTGATGATATAAATCGCCGATTTGACCATAAAACATTGAAAGCGAGTTGACATCATCATCAGGGATGTATTGGAGTCCTTTCTGAAAAGCAGACATGGCTTCCGGATAGTTTTTCATTTGATAATAGGCTAATCCTTTATAGAAATGAAATTCAGGATTATCGGAAAAAATCGCTATAGCCGAATCACAAATCCGGACAATTTCATCCAACTTTTCTTCTTTGACGGCAATGTCTTTTAACAGACGCCAGGCAAGTAAGTTTTCAGGGTCTGCTTCCGTAACTACTTGAAGTTGAGGACGGGCTTCTTCCATTTTATCTTGGGATAACAGGAATTGTGCATACATCAGATTCAGGTCTGTTTCCTGGGAGTTTTCCTCCATAAGCGTTTTGAACAGGGAATTAGCTATTTCTATGTTTTTTTTATTAGACATCAAACTTCCAACATATTTTCCTAAAATAGCTGTTTTAGTATCGATATCTATTTGCGGGTTTTTCAAAGCCAGTTCGATTTCATTAATAGCCGCATCCGAATCGCCCTTTGCCTCATAATAGTTTGACATTGAAATAACATAGTACGGACTTTGCGGGTCAATTTTACGGGCTTTCTCATAATAAATCAATGCTTTGTTGGAATCCTCCCTTTCCATGTAGAAATCGCCGATCTGCGTCTGATACTTGGCTGCCGCAGGATATTTTGCCGCTAACTTTTCAAGTTCATTTACCGCATTTTCCGGTTGCTCCACAGCAAGGTATAATTTATATTTCTGCATGGAAAGCGCCTCATTCATTCCAATCGTATTTTCCAAAGCATCAAGTGATTGAATCGCTTTGTCTATTTTATTTTGCTTTAAATACAAATCGCTGAGATAGAAATTCAATTCAGACTTTTCCGGTTGCTCGGCGACTAAATCTTCATAAAGACGGGTTGCATCGGCAAGGTTACCCATTTCCCTGTAAGTATCGGCTAAGGAAACTTTGTATTCAAAATTTTGAGGACTGTATTTCACAGCTTTTTGCAATGCGTCGGCAGCTAAAGAATCTTCCTGTAAAAACGAATAATAGTTTGCCAGCGTAGCCAATGCAGCCGAAGAGGTCGAATCGATTTTCAGCGCATACTGCAAAGCGGCGTAAGCCTCGCTGTGTTTATTATTTTCTTTCAGCCGCAAAGCTTCCAGATAAAAATAATCGAATTTTTTTCGGGCTTGATACACAGAATCCGTAAGCGCCGGACGATTATCTTCTGCCTGCAGGATTGAGCAAAAACAAACGAAAAACAATAAAAAAATTGTATGTTTCATAATTCCTAATTTCCATTTCATAATTTATCCTGCTCCCGTATGCCCAAATCCTCCCGCTCCACGAACGGAATCCGATAACTCTCCGGTTGGTATCCACTCCACTCGTTCGTGGCGGGCGATGACCATTTGGCAAATACGTTCCCCATCGTTAATAACGAAAGGCGTATCGGAAAGATTGACCACAATCGCTTTGATTTCTCCCCGATAATCCGAATCAATGGTTCCGGGCGTATTTACCAACGATATTCCGTGTTTGATAGCCAAACCGCTTCTCGGACGGATTTGCGCTTCGTAACCAATGGGTAATTCGACGAAAAGTCCTGTGGGAACAAGCGCTCTTTCCAAAGGTTTCAACGTGATCGGGGCGTCGATATTCGCCCGCAAATCCATTCCTGCGGAGTGAGGCGTCTCGTATTCCGGCAAGGCATGTTTCGACTGATTGATGATTTTAACTTGCATAGTGAAAAAATTGCATACAAAAGTACACTTTTTTTTGCAGTGAGGAGTTTAATTGAATTGAAAATTTGAAAAAGGATGGAAAAACCTACACCGGATCAACATCATACTGAACAATCACCGATGAAACAGCCGAATCTTTCCGTATCCGGTTCTGTGATTCCTCAATGATTTCGTGCAACAACCGGATCGAAATGCCGGATTCGATTTTCAATAATATCCTGCGAATGTGCAGGTTTTGTATCCTGCCAGTCGGCGGTTTTTCGGGACCCAGTACGCGGTCGCCCAATTTTTCGCGCAGGGATTGGGAGAAAGCGCGGGCGGTTGCATTTACGATCTCTTCTTTTCGATGTTTCAAATAAATATAGATAAGGCGGTAGAGTGGGGGATAGCGGAACAATTGCCGCTCGTCCATCTGCATTTCGTACATGGCTTCATAGTTATGCGTAAGCGCTGTTTGGAGCAACGGGTGGTCGGGATGCGAAGTTTGCAGGACGACTTCGCCCGCCGTTTTTCGCCTGCCTGCCCGTCCCGCAACTTGCGAAATCAATTGCCATGCCCGCTCGTAAGCCCTGAAATCGGGAAAATTCATCAGCGAATCGGCGTTTAATATGCCGACTAAACTGACGTTTTCAAAATCCAAGCCTTTTGAAATCATTTGCGTTCCGACTAATAGTTGCGTTTTCCCTGAAGCAAAATCGGATAAAATCGTTTCAAAAGATTTTTTGGTTTTGGTTGTATCCGTATCAACGCGGGCGACGGAAATATCGGGAAACAGCGTTTTGACTTCTTCTTCCACCTTTTCCGTGCCGAATCCCATTGATTTAATATCGGTATTTCCACATTCGGGACATTCGGACGCAAGGGGATAGGTTCGTCCGCAATAGTGGCACTTCAAGCGGTTGCTCTGTTTATGATACGTCAGGCTGACATCGCAGGATTTACATTTGGGCGTCCAGTCGCAAATCCGGCAGGATAGGGCAGGGGAGAAGCCCCTCCGGTTTTGAAACAACAGCGCCTGCTCGCCTTTTTGAACCGTTTCCTGTATTTTTTCAATTAACAGCGGCGAAAAAATCGACTTCATTTTCTTTTTTCTTCTCAATTCTTTTACATCGACAGGAGTTATCGTCGGCAATGCTTTTTCTTCAAACCGCTTATCCAACCTGACATAAGCATATTTACCGCTTTGAGCGTTAAAATACGATTCGATACTTGGCGTAGCGCTTCCCAGCAGCGTTTTTGCGCCGTGCATTTTTGCCAGTACGATGGCGGCGTTTCGAGCATGATAGCGAGGCGCGGGATCTTGCTGCTTGTAGCTTGGTTCATGTTCTTCATCGACAATTACCAAGCCCAAGTCTTTGAAAGGTAAAAATAACGAAGAGCGCGCGCCGAGTATGATTTGGTAACCCGAATCGCCAAGCATACTATTCCATATCTCTACCCGTTCGTGGTCGTTGATCAGGGAATGATAAACGCCCACCTTGTTGCCGAAGAATTTTTGAATACGTTCGGTAATCTGTGTTGTTAAAGCGATTTCCGGCAACAAAAACAGCGCCTGCCGGTTTTGCTCCAGTGTTTTTTCAATTAAATGGGTATATATTTCCGTCTTTCCTGATGAAGTGACACCGTGCAGGAGGCAAACATCTTTTTTATTGAAGCTCTCTGTGATAGCATGATAAGCTTGTTGCTGAAAGGAATGAAGCCTGTTCGGTTCTTGTATTTCCAGATCATAAACGGGCAACCGGCTGATTGTTTTCTCGAAGGTTTCCAGAATGCCTTTTTCAATCAATCCGTTGAGGACAACCGTACTTGCATTGCTTTTAGCCAGCAACTCTTTCTTCGTAATAACTCCCTGTGTTTCTTGCGAATATTGGAAGAATGCCAACAGTAATTCTTCCTGTTTTGCCGCTCGCTTTAACCAGTCGAAGACATAGTTGAAATCGGTAGTTTCGGAATATAATGGAGTAAGACGGATACAGGTTTCTTTTTTCTCAGAATATACAACCGGCGATTCGGAGCGCAAACCGGGCGGAAGCGCTGCATGACAGACTTCGCCGAGTTTGCATAAATAATAATCCGCAATCCATTCCCAAAACTGAAGTTGCGGACTGCGAACAACCGGATGTTCACTTTCGACAGAAATAACCGGTTTAATTGTCTTCAACGATTCGGGAGGCGTTTGCCGGATGGAATGTACAATTCCCGAATAGCGCTTGCTCTTTCCAAATTCTACGAATACCTGCACGCCGGGAGCAATGTGTTTTTCCATTTCCGCAGGCACAGAATATGTGTAGGAATTGGCTAAGGGAACCGGTAATATAACTTCGATATACATTAAAAAAAATTGAGCTACAAATATAACGTTTTTTTCAGAAATGCAGCTATTTTATTTCAAAAATTCAAATTGATTTTGCCAAATTCGGAAGTGAAAGTCCGCCAAATTCGGAAGTGAAAGTCCGCCAAATTCGGAAGTAAAAACCTGCCAAATTCGGAAATTATCTATATCTTTGCTATGTAAAATCGCTTTAATATGAATGAAAGTAGTTATTTATCAAGGGTTTGCGATTCTGAATTACAAAGTGCGCTTGATACTGCAGGCGCTGTGTTGATTGAAGTAAAATTGGGAAACAAACAAATTGAAGAAGCCGCTTCCAATCTCTTAAAATTAAAAAACAAAATAAACGCCGGCAAAATGCGGGAACCCTCTTTTTTAATGGTTCTGACGGGCGGACAATATGCTTTTTGCCGGAAAGACGGCGTTCTCGTTGTACCGGTTGGCTGTTTGAAACCCTAAGAGAAATGCAGTCTTTCAAAACTAGGTAGTGCATTAAAAAAAATAAGCGGCTGTTATTGACCAGATTCGAGATTTCGCCTTGAAATCCGAATGAATAAAATCCTCAGAATTAATGAAATTGCTATAATCATCATTCAAAGCAAGCTGATAGTTAACCCCTATTTGCAAATGTTTTAACAATTCAAATCCTGCTCCGAAATTTAATCCTGTTCCGAAATTTTTATTTAACCACGCTGTTTTGATATCAGAGAAAGAGGTTTGGTCATCTACTTTGAAATTGATGTAAGGACCGGCAGTCAAAAAGCATTTAAAAGCCTCTGATAATGAAAATTTTACTTTCAAATTGACCGGAATATCTAAAGTGGTCACTGTTTTTGTGTCGTCAAGCGAGGACGCTTGGTATTTCAATCCGTGTTGGCTGTACAAAATGGCAAAGTCCAACCCCAATCCGGTTAATCCGGAAATTTCCATAATCGGACCGACCTGAAAGCCGGTGAAGTTACTCGTTTTAATTGCATCGGTGTTGATAGTTGCATTTGCCAGATTAACGCCGCCTTTCACGCCTACCCTCACGCCTGCCTGTAGCAAAAAAGCCGACAACAAAAGGATAGCTAATGCAATCATTATTATTTTCTTTATCATGAGTGTGCAATTGTTCAATATTGAGCTACAAATATAATGTTTTTTTCAGAAATGCAGCTATTTTATCTCACAAATTCAAATTGATTTTGCCAATTTGTCGAAATATAATTCGTTAAAAATATTATTTTATCGAATTGTATTTCGTGAAAAAGTTATATCTTTGCAGAAATTTCTTTATATATGGAACAGGCAATAATAAATCAAAATCCACATTGGACAGGCAAAAAATATTCAAATTTGTTGCAACGAAAAGTATTTGAATCGTTAAAAACAAATCTGCAAACAAGACATATTCAAATACTTACAGGTATTCGGAGAAGTGGAAAATCATCACTGTTCGCTATGCTCATAAACGAATTGATGAAAGAAAATAAGCCAAAATCTATTTTAAAATTGAATTTGGATGACCCGCTGTTTTTTGAAATTTGGGACAATCCGGCTTCAATTTATTCACTTATTCAAACGGCTGAAAAAATCACCGGCGAAAAAATAGAATATTTGTTTTTAGATGAAGCGCAAGTTGTTGATAAATGGGAAACTTTTGTAAAAAGCGCGTATGACACCGAAACTTTCAAAAAAATATTTGTAACCGGCTCAAATTCATCCTTTTTGCAAAATGAATACGCTACTTTTTTGTCGGGCAGGTATTTAGATAATGCCGTTTTTCCCTATTCATTTGCTGAAATTTTGGGCCAAAACGCCATAAATTCTTATTTTGATTTGGTAAGTAACACGCCAAAGGTATTGCAATTACTCGACAAATGCTTGGAATGGGGCTGTTTCCCTGAAATTGTTTCTACTAAAAATAAAGAAATAAAAACAAATCTGTTAAACAGTTATTTCGAATCAATAATAATGAAAGATTGTATTTCCCGCTACCAAATTGCAGATATTGCGACTTTTAAAAAACTGCTGCTTTACAGTATCTCAAATATCGGTTCAATTTTTTCTTATAAAAGTTTGGGTACGGCAGCTGGAACAAATGAAAACACTGCCAAGAAATATATAAGCGTACTTAACGACAGTTATATCGTCAGCGACGTATCTAATTTTGCTTTCTCGTTGAAAGAAAATGTCCGCAACAGTCACAAATTGTATGCAGCAGACAACGGAATAATCAACGCTGTTTCGTATCGTTTTTGGGACAATAAAGCAAAACTTTTTGAAAATTTTGTTTACAATGAATTGCAAAAACAGCAATTCGATGAAATAACTTTTGCCAACAATAATGGCGAGTGCGATTTTGTTGCTAAAAAAGGAATTGAATATCAAGCGATACAAGTTTGTTATGAACTAACCCCTGAAAACAACAAACGGGAATTTGGAGGCTTCACTGCGATTGAAAATGATGTCAAAGTAAGCCAAAAGACAATTATTACATATAACCAGGAAATGCAAGACAATAATGTAACAGTTACACCTGCTTGGAAATACTTTTGGGAAAAGAGGTGATTTAGAGCAGGTAGTGTCGTGTCAACTACGGATACTGCGTAATCCCCACCAATTCAACCTGAAAAACCAGCGTAGTATATGCCTTGCAAATAACCTGATAAGTAGTAGGACTCATGTAATCGCTTGATCCATAACCTAAATAATACGGAATCCAAATTTCCCATTTATCCCCGACAACCATTTGTTGCAAAGCAAAAGAAAAACCTCTGACAACAGATTGACCGCCTAAAGAAAATTCTACGGGCGTATTATTTAGACTCGTACCGGCGTCAAAAGTCGTTCCATCGTAATAAGTTGCATTGTAAAGTACTTTTACATTACTTGTTTGAAACGGATGTTCGGTTCCTGTGCCGGAATTAATGACCCTTTTATATACTTCCGAAGGTCCTGTTGACGTTTGTACTGCCGAATATTCCGGATTTTTTGTAATTGCATTATAAGCATTTATATTCGCATCTTTCCATTCAGTCGCACTGTCACTTTTGTTACACGCATTGAACGACACGGTCAATGCTACAATTGTTAATAAAAAAAGTAAATTCTTCATATTAATCTAAAACTTACACCTTAAAATATTTTTAAAACTTAACTTCCGGCGCTTTTTCCGCTCCGGCTTCCGATTTAAAATAGGGTTTGACGGAAAATCCCGACATACCGGCAATGATATTATTCGGAAAACGGCGAATCAATGTATTGTACTGTTGAGCAATATCGTTAAATCGCGTACGTTCGGTAGCAATCCGGTTTTCTGTGCCTTCCAGCTGAGCTTGCAAATCGAGGAAATTCTGATTGGCTT
>Ga0123357_10002139_pt1 | contig 21771 bp, 18 predicted proteins | sample TergutEmb28metaG_FD_89873 | JGI IMG/M metagenome (GOLD analysis project Ga0123357, IMG submission 89873) | Embiratermes neotenicus P4 segment gut microbial communities from Petit-Saut dam, French Guiana - Emb289 P4 | ecosystem: Host-associated > Arthropoda: Insects > Digestive system > Gut ... | reverse complement strand
CACGCGGGCTGGCCAGCCAGGCGGTGTTGGTTGTGGCCAGGGTCGGGAAGGCCATGACGGCGCCGACCCCCATGACGGAGGCGGCCACATCGAGCGGGTGCCAGCCGCGCAGCAACAACCACTTGACGCTGACGGCCAGGACGGCGAAACAGGCCCCGGCTACCAGCGACTCGACCACGCCAAACGGGTGGATGGGGTCTTGGGGGCCGGTTGACCACGACAGCGCGACCACTCCGGCCACGCCGATGACGGTGGCGATCAGCCACCACAGGCTGGGGCGATGGCGCAGTACCAGCCACTCGATCAGGCCGGCCAGCATCGGCGCCGACCCGAGCGCCAGCATGGTACCGACCATGACGCCGTTGCTGCGCGTACCGTCGAAAAATACCATCTGATAACCCATAACGACGGCCGCGCCGATGACGACCGCGGCCGCCTCACGTAGGGTCGGGCGCTGGCGCGGCCAGCCGCCGGTACGTCGTCGGTGAGCGATCAAGCCGAAGATCCCGAGAAACAGTCCGCCGAAGGCCAGACGGGCCGATCCAACCGACAGTGAACTGGCGGCCGCCGGTGCCAGCGCGCGAGCGGTACCGGTCGTACCGAACAGCAGACCGGCGCAGACCACCAGCAGGGCGTATTTCACCGTGTCATTCTTGCATCCCCGGGCCGATGCCGGGCGCTTCGAGCCAAAGGTGTCAGACCCCAATGGCTCGATTTGGGCCAAAGGTGTCAGACCCCAATGGCTCGGGTCGGGTCGACCGGGTGAGCCGATGGCGGCGGCTGGCCCATGGCGCTGAGCGGCAGGTCGGCGGCCGTTTCGGCGGTCAGGGTGGCGCTGACGATGCGATCGAGCCGAAACCAACGTACCTGGCCACGCAGCCGGCAGTGAGCGATCAGGTACCACTGCCCGCCGGTGTAGCCGAGCAATTGCGGATCGACTTGGCGGGCGGTGGGCTGGTCGTTGGCGTCGCGGTAGCTCAGGTTGAGGACGCGGCGGTCTTGCAGGGCTTGTTCGATCGGGCCGAGGACGCCCACCGGTCCGAGCTGGTCGGCGTCGTTGATCCAGATACGGTTGGACAACTGCTCGGTCTGGGCCCGGGTCCGCTCACCCATGACAGATAGCAGCTTGGCTAGGGCCGTTGTACCGTGGCGGGCGAAGGGCTGGCCCCGGCAGATGGTCAGGGCGGTCGCTAGGGCCGAAGCCTCGGCGGCGGTGATGTTGACCGGCGGCAGGGTGGCGGAGGCGTCAACAACGTACCCGCCGGTCGGGCCCGGTCGAGCCCACAGCGGGAAGCCGCCGTACTGCAAGGCCGAGATGTCGCGCTTGATCGTCCGGACGCTGACCGCGTACTGCCGCGCTAGCCACGTGGCGGTCCGCCCAGCCGGCCCGGCCCGCCGGAGTTCCTCGCGCAGGGCGTACAGCCGATCAGTTCGGTTCACCCGGGAAATTGTACGGGAAATGGTGACATAGGGGTGACATGAGCGGGGTACAGAGTCGAGCCCATGAACAGACAAAACTCACACAAACCACCTCTCGTCATCCTCGTCCCCGGCTACTGGCTGGGCGGCTGGGCCTGGCAGGACGTTACGAAACACCTAGTCGTGGCAGGGATGTCGGCCGTGGCCATCACCCTGCCGGGCCTGGAGTCACCGACGACTCCGCGCGACACCATCAGCCTGGCCGATCACGTCCGGGCCATCGTCGACGCTGTCCGCGCTGCTGGTAAGCCGGTCGTACTGGTAGCACACAGCGGTGCCGGCGCCCTGGCCTGCGCCGTCCTCGACGAGGTGCCCGACCTGGTCGACCGGGTGACGTACGTCGACAGCGGACCAGTCGCCGACGGTACGGTCGCCCGCCCGGACCTGCCGGCGTCGGCGGTCGAACTGCCGCTGCCGAATTGGGCCGAACTGGAGGCCGGTGGCGCCAGCCTGGCCGGGCTGACTGAGGCAATGTTGCGGCGCTTCCGGGACCGCGCCGTACCGCATCCGGCCGGCCCGCTGCGCCAACCGGTTCGGCTGCACAACCCAGCGCGCAATCGGGTACCCGCCACCATCGTCTGCTGCTCGGCGCCGAGCGGCGCGGTGCGCCAGATGGCCGCCGGCGGTACGGAGATGTTCGCCCCGCTGGCCGATCTGACGGCGGCTGACTACGTCGATCTACCAACCGGCCACTGGCCGATGTGGTCCGAGCCGGCGGCGCTGGCCGAGGTCATCCTGGCTGCCGTCCGGGACTGACGTACCGTACCGCCGCCGCCCGGCGCCAGCGCCCGCGGCCAGCCGTTCATTGATGGCAAATGGCCCACCGGCTGCCCGATTTCGGGGCCATTTGCCATCACCGAACGCGGCGTGGGGGCAGGCGGCTGGGACCTACGACTGTTGGTCGCGCTCCTTGGTAAACCGAGTGATTTCTCGGGCTCCCACGATTTCTCTGGTTTGGTTGCCCATTCGGACGAACAGCTTCTCGTTGTCGACGAAGGCCACATCACCGGGACTGGGCTCAACCGCCACCCGACAGACTATCTGGCCTCTGACTATGGGGAACTCAAGCCGCACCTTGGCCTGAATCAGCTGAAGGTCAATTCGGCCCCCGAGAAGATCGCCTTGGAGCCAGCGCTCGAATCGGTCCTGACTGCCGCCGAAGAGACTGAGATCGTCGGCTATGCCCAAGACCTGGCGGGCGTCATTCACTCCGATGACGAGGCTGCCGCCGTCGGCGTTCAAGAATCCGGCCACCGTCTTGAGGATTTCCAACTCCAGTCGGGGGTCGCCCTTGCCGGCATTGTCGTTCATTGGGTTGAACCGCGCGGTCGACTTGAATTCAAGCGTGTGGCTTTCCTCGTGCTGAATGAGTTGCTGTACGGGAACCTCTAGGCCGAGTACACCGTCGGGCGAACGTACCCGGCTGCCAGCCAGAGCGCGCAGCGCGCGGCAGGCGGCAGAAAACTTGACTTCCCTGCCGTTGCGCATCAGCAGGCCCAGCGCCACGAGATCATCGGCCGCCGCGTCGGCGTCCGGGTCACCAACCACCCAATCGCTGACCTCCGTCTCAGTCAGCGAGTTGTCAAGCAGGTCGGCTGCGGCCCGATAATGGATGCCCAAAGACTCAACTATCCCGTTCCAGGCTTGTCTCGCCTCACCTGTCCAGGCGTCCCTGACCGCATCGACATCGGCATCGGTGATGTGGGTCGTTGAGGTCACGTCGGCTGAGCCGACTTTGACCGTTCTGACGGCCGACGCCAGATCCCGGACAAAGAAGGGATGCCCGCCGGTGAGTTCCTGAACTCGCGATACCGCGTCATCGCCCCAGTCGAGGAACATCGGGCGACCGAGGCCACGGAGCAGCGCCGCGGTCTCCGGCTCATCGAAAGGCCGGAGGTACACGCTCTTGACTTGCCGAAACATGGGGTTTTCGACCTTGCGCTCCGGCCCGAGCGTGATCGATCGGAAGAGCCGATTGGCAACGCCTGAAAACACCAGCGAGACGTTGGGCTGAGTTTGTACCGGCGAGCGCAGGGCAGCCAGCAGCAGCCGTACCGCTTCCGGGTCAGTCTCAGCCACCCGGGCGGCCGACTCCACCTCGTCCAGGGCGATGACGATACGGAAGTGCCGGTTTGAGGAGGCGACCTTGTTGATGCGTTGGGCCAGGCCGGACAGGGTCATGCCGTCGCAGTCTTGGTCTTGAGTCGAGCCGATCCGGACCGGCTTGTCGTTCTCCTTGGCAACCTTGAGTTGCGCCAACAGGTTGGCAGCGATCGAGTGCGCCAGGTCGTCAACCGACGAATTGTCTAGGGTCTGGAAATCCGCGATGGCGACAATTGTGTCCTGGGGTAGTAATTGTCGTTGCAGTTCTTTCAGTACTGACGTCTTGCCGGATCGCCGTAGTCCAAGGATGGCCACGTTGACATCGCCCAGAATGTCGGCCTGAACATCCCTCAGCAACGATGTTCGGCCAAAGAAGTCTTCACCCGAGACGGGATTCTGTTCTTGGTAAAGGTCGCGTGACCCCAGGCGAAGCCTTAACTCTCGAACCAACAAATCCCGCAGAACTTCGGGGCCGATGGCTGGACTCATCTCCAAGGGTACGACCATCAGCGAGGCGTCGGAGTCTGCCTGCCATTCGGAAACCTTCTTGGCGACGGTCTCGTCCGGACTGATAAGCAGCGCCAGACGCCGACTGGGCGTGAAGCGCTGCTGTTGCAGAAGACGCTGCTGCAGGTCCTTGGCTAGCTGCTGGGTCCGCTGCACAATGGCGTTGAACGACCGGCGTTGGAAGTCTGGCCACGGTACGAAGTAGGCTGCGATCTCGCCGTTGACGTTGAAGAGGCGTTCCATTTGCGGCCCAAGTCTGACCAGAGCGAAGCCTGTACTTTGCAGGTCAGGATCCATGTCCTGCAGCACCCTGCCGACGAAAAACACCGGCGTTCGATTGGCGTTGTCACGCAGCGCTTCATCGAGTAGTTCAGCTTGTGGGAAATCTCGAAAGAAACCGCCTCGTCTGCGATCAAGGCCTGAATCGGTCGGTCCGGGTGTCATGGCATGCGGCTTTCGGTCAAGTGAACTGTCAGCAACTCTACCGAGGCGACGACGCCAAGGGACCAGCCCTGACCTCACCAGTGTCCACGGCCTGTTGATGGCCGTCCCGGATATTTCTGTCAGTGGTCGCTGCCAAACTGGTGTCTTGGAAGACGTAACCCCGGCGATGTGGCTTTCGCCAGTGATCGTTCCGGGGTCTTCGTGAACTACTCCACCGGAGGGTTACGACAAAATGCCAGCCACAGGCGCAACGGGTCAGCCATGGAGTGACGCCACATTGTTAACACGAGACGTGCGTATCCCGACGGTTCATGGGACGGTAGTCGCTGAGTTGTCGTTCGGGTTTTGGCGCTACCTGACGACCAATCAGCATTTCGCCCTTTTGTGGGTGCCAACGCTAAATCTGGGTTTTCCTGGCGCCCGGGGCAACGCCTGGCAGCGCCGTGCTCAGGTCTAGCGGGCCATGGATCGGTTGGGATTCGTCCGCAACCGTGCTGCCCACCATGAGCCGATCCACCGACGTGACCTGACACGTGATTTTGCTGCAGCGGCCGCTCTGTGCGGCTGGGTGCATCCAGACAGCGAAACCTGGGCGGGGGCCATCTCGACTCTGCCAGCAGCCGTACCGCGTCGCCCGCCGCCGCGCCCACAGCCGTTCATTGATGGCAAATGGCCCACCGGCTGCCCGATTTCGGGGCCATTTGCCATCAACGAACGCGGCGTGGGGGTACCGGGTGGGGTACGGCTACGAGCCGCGGTCGTGTCGGACTAGATCCGGCCAAGCAACTCGGTTTTCTTGGCTGTGAACTCGTCCTCTGTGAGAACGCCCTGGTCGCGTAGGCGTGCGAGTTGAGCGATCTCTTTGGTTACGTCTGGCGGCCGATTGAGGAGTGACGTCGCGAGTTGGGCTCCCAGCCCCGGGCTGTCTGCCGGTGTACCCGGCTCATGATCCGTACCAGTTGCCTCATCACCGGCAATTCGGCGGTCCCTGAGCAGGATTGCCAAATGCTGAAACAGCTTGTCAGGCAGTTTGACCAAAGACTGGTTGCCGTCGACCCAGTCGATTCGGACAGTGTGTCCCGCGCTCGCCAGGTCGGCAATCGAATCAACAGCGGCCGACGCCGCTCTGCCAATCACCCTAGGCAGGGCAGCACGCGCGACCACGCCACCGACCATGCCCACCGCGGTGGCGACGGCTCCGGTATGACCGGGGAGGACCTCCTCCCACGAGGCGACTGTTTCGTCTGTGAGACTCGGCATCTTGCGGAGTCCAAGGGAAAGGGCGAGCTCGCCCTTGCGATTGATGTCGATCGTCGCGCGTACGTACTGACCGCCGACCACGTCGCCCTGGTGATGCATGGGTCCATGGTAATGGCGCAGAGTAAGGATCTCTGCTTCAGGCACAGAGTGGAACCGCCTTCGTCTGCTCCAGGGACAAGCTTTGAACGCGTCCGACGATCAAATCATCGAGACGAATGCTGGGCCATCGCCAGCGGTTGTCTCATTCTGTGGAGTGGCTGGCCGCCCTTGGGTTCAGGCACGGGTTTGTACATGGGCGTCAGTCTCGGGGACGACGCGGGGTGTTGAACCGGGCCACAGCAGTACCAACGCGCCGATGAGCAGCGCAGCTCCGACAACGTGCCCGATGACCATCCAGTGGGGTAGCGGGAGAACGATGGCGGTTGCAATCAACGCGATCGCCAAAAGGATCGCAATGATGCGCAGCCTCAGATCGGCTCGCGGTTTGCTGCGCAGCAGGTTGACGGTGAATACGAGTGTCAGGATCGACACCAGTGCGAGGATGACGGCGTGGACGCTGGCCACCTGCCCGACGGTACTTGAACCGGTCGACGCCAAGGCGACGGCGGCCACAGCGGTCACCCACACCGAGGCGAGATAGAGACCCACCAACCACCCGGCCAGCACGGTCTTTCGGGCCAAAGGGTTGGCTGCTTGGGCTGGTGTCAGCGGCGGGTCGGTTGTCGTGGTCGGGTTTGTGGTCATGAGCTTCTTCGGTGTACGCGAACGGTGATGGTGACGGTGGAGTTCAGGCGGCGGTGGCCCGGACAAACAAGGTGATGGTTTCCGCGATGCGGTGGTCCACATCGGAGGGGTCACCCAGGCGGAAGGAGAATCCGTCTATGACGGCCCGGATAGTTTGCGCCATGACCAGTGGGTCGAATGATCCGAACTCGTCGCAGTCCTGTCCAGCCTGGAGGATTTCCCTCACTTCGGCCACCCCGTCGGGCAGGGTGAACTCGGCCAGGCGGTTCTGCAAAATAGTGTGGAGCGCGTTGACATGGGCGACATGGGAGGCGATGAACCGCAAGTTCGCGTCGAGATAGGCGCGCAGCCGGTCGGGGGCGGACGCCGTCCGGTCGATGTCTGCGGTCATCGTGGCGTGGCCTTGCTCGTACAACCGCCGCACTACCTCGCGGTAGATGGCCTCTTTCGTATCGAAGTGGTATAAGACGGTCGACTTGGTGGTGTGGGCCGCCTGAGCGATCCGTTCCACCGACGCCGCCGCGAACCCCTCGGCGTCGAGTACGTTGATCGCCGCTTGGATGATGTCGTCCCGGCGGGCTTGTTGGGTCCTGGTCAAGGGCCTGTTCTCGCCAATGTCTGACTGCATGTTTCAATTATAAACTAATTGGTCAAAGTATCAACCATCAGGTCAGTCATGGTCGGAGTGCCTCTCGGGGCCACGGCCATCCACGCCGCGGTCACAGGCGAAACCTGCACCTTCGGCGCATTGCCTCTCAATGTCCGGGATTTGAGTTACCCCGAACCGGCGGAGCACAGGGGACTCGCCCGGCTGCTCCGCAGAAGACGCGAGTGTGTTCCAACATTACCCCAGGCACTATCTTCCCTGGTCAAAGTGAGAAAGCGATTGGATGCCGCTGAGATGGAACCGGTCGTGGAAGACCATTCGAGCCGCCAGCGCCAGGTTGTGCGCTTGAACAAGGCGCAGGTTGGACGAGTCGTTGCGTCCAGAGATCCTCCGGTTGCGTGGCGAGGGCGAGTCGTTGGCCCGCCTGAGTGAGCGGTTCGGTGTGGACACATCGACGGTACGCAACTTCCTGATTCGCGTGAAGGCGGCTGATGCTTGACGACCCGCCCAACCCCAACCTGTCCACTACAATGTAGGTATGGATGGGTTGAGGTTTGAGTGGGATCCGGACAAGGACTCCGCAAACCGCGCCAAGCACGGCGTGTCGTTCGACGAGGCTCGCACCGTCTTCTTTGATCCCCATGCGCTCATCGTTGACGACCCCGACCACTCCGAAACTGAAGAACGATTCATTATTCTTGGCCATTCGCGAGCCTTGCGACTACTGGTCGTCGCCCATTGCTACAGACAAGCGGGAAATGTAATCCGACTCATTTCAGCCCGGAAGGCCACGACACGAGAGGCAGCCAAGTACCCCGGAGGTGAACAACATGGACGATGACATGAGAGACGAATACGACTTCACTGGGGCACGCCCAAACCCATACAGCCAACGGCTGAAGAAACAGGTGACGATCCGTCTGGATATCGATACCGTTGACTACTTCAAGGCTTTAGCCGGCCAAACAGGGGTCCCGTACCAGAGCCTGATCAACCTGTATCTGGCCGATTGTGCCACCCGTGAACGCAAGTTGGTATTGACCTGGGGCTGAACCACCAAGCGCCTTCAGGGAGTCCAATGACCTCTGGCTAGGTTGCCCGGGGGTCTTCCTGGACCTCGACGACTGGTCCTACATAACACGAGGCAAACAGACCCCGCAGCGATGCTTGATTCATGAATGCGTCAAGCAGATCCTGTACGGCAACCCATCGCGCAACCTCACCGGCTGCCTGGTCCGCCGACAACGAACTGAAGCCCACCATCGCAATCCCCACTTCCAGGACCAGTCCCGACCGTGGACGAGGTCGGCGGTGGAACATCGACCATCTGGAGTTCGGAAGCTTCGCTTCCTCTCACAGGCTTCAATCGGCTCGGAAATGAAGCAAGCTTCACTTCGCTCGCCTCAATCGCCTGTGGAGCACAGGGGACTCGCCCGGCTGCTCCGCAGCCGCCCCTCGTCAGCCCTCCGGGCCTCCTCAGGCCTCGCTACTCGAACCCCCACCGGGGGTTCTCCTCACGCTCGGACCCTCACGGGTTCGAGTCCACAGATGACAATATCGTTTCTGACAAGGGGTAAACCCCTTGTCAGAAACGATGTGGAGCACAGGGGACTCGAACCCCTGACTTCGACCTTGCAAAGGTCGCACTCTACCAACTGAGTTAGTGCCCCGACACCCGTTTGCGGTACGTCAGCCAGCACGGAACCCGAGAAACCCCGCGCCAGGGATGCCGCCAACGGGCCAGAGTCAGTGTACTCCTTGCCTCAATCAGCGCCCAGTCCTTCGGCCGGGTCCTCAGCGCGGTCCCCTGCGCTCGTTGATGGCGAATCGCCCACTGCGGACCCGATTTGGGGGCCATTTTCCATCAGCGAACGCGCCCCGGGGGACGGTGGGCCGGGGACCTGGGACAGGACGGCCCGCCACTGGCGATGGCCCGTTACGGTACGCCGGGCGGCGGTCCAGACCAGGCCCAGCGCCACCAGGATCAGCAACACCCGGGAGAACTTGCTCATGGCCCCACTCTGCCATGTTTGCCCCCGGCGGCGCCTGCTGAGTGTCGGGTCACTAGGCTGAGATCGTGAGACTGCCGGACATGTGGCGCGCCCCGGGGGCGACCAGGAACGACTGGTACGTCGACAGCTCACTGGCCGGCATCGGCATCGTCCTGGTCCAGTTTCCTTTCATGATGGTCATGGTCGGACTGGGCATCTGGCCGATCACCTCCAACTACACCATCGTTGCCGGGATCGGCGGCTGTCTGGTCTTCGCCGCCATGGCCTTTCGCCGCCACTACCCGCCCATCGCCATGGCGGTGGTGCTGGTGGTCTCGGTCGTTACCATCATCGTCGTACCATTCCCGACAGTCGCCTGGATCGTCATTCCCCTGACCGTCTACGACATCTCCCGCTGGATGCCGACGTGGCAATCGAGGCTGGCCCTGGGTCTGTGGCTGGTTTTCGCCACCATCGCACCTTTCCGTTGGGTCACCTTGTCGCGCTACAGCCAGTACGACTACCGGTTGATCGTCGTCTTGTCGATGGTGACGTCCTGGGGCGTACTCCTGACCCCGTACTCGATTGCCCGGCGCGTCCACGACGTCGCGGTCGCTCGTCAGCGCCAGGCCGCCGCCGAGCAAGAATCGATGTATCGACAAATCTCTGAACAGATAGAGAGACAAAAGCACACGGAGGCTCGCGTCCGGACGACCATCGCCCGCGAACTCCACGACATCGTGGCCCACTCGATCGCCGTCATGATCGTTCAGGCCGAGGGCGGGTTAGCTCAGCTCAACAAGTCCCCCGACAAGGTGGAACAGGCTTTGAGTACAGTCGCCGAAACCGGCCGGGAAGCCCTGGGCGAGATGCGCGGCATCGTCCGGACGCTGCGCTCGGAAGCCGACAACCCCGAGTTACCCACCACGGTCCTGACCCTCGACGCCATCCCCGACTTGGTCGACAAAGCCGGCGCCCAGCTCAGCGTCTCGGGACCGCGCCAGGCCGTCACATCGCGGCTGGCGACAACGATCTACCGCATCGTCCAAGAGGCCCTGACCAACGCCCTGAAACACGCGGGCCCCGACTCCAACCCGCGGGTCAGTTTGGAGTGGGCGACCGATTCGGTTACAGTCAGGGTCGAAAACGACCTCACCGAGGCCCGAATCGTCTCCGACAGCCCGGGCGCCGGCATCATCGGCATGACCGAGCGGGTGCTCGCTAACGCCGGTATATTGACGGTTGGACCAACCACGTCTGGAGGTTTCGAGGTATGCGCGCGATTTCCACTGGCGATAGCTTCGGTACACTCGGAGGTCTCGCCCCGCCAATCCGGGTTGCCCTAGTCGACGACCAAGCCCTCGTCCGGTCGGGCTTTCGCATGATGATCGAGTCCGAGCCGGACATCGAGATCGCGGGGGAGGCCGGCGACGGCCGAGCGGCCCTCGCGCTGCTTGACGAGGTACCGGTTGACGTCATGCTGATGGACATCCGGATGCCGGGGGTTGACGGGCTGGCAACGACCGAGCAGATCATCGCGGCCGGCTGGCCGGTGCGGATCATCATCTTGACGACCTTCGATCTGGACGAGTACGTCTACCGGGCGCTGCGGGCCGGCGCCTCCGGCTTCCTGCTGAAGGACGTCCGTACCACCGAATTGATCGACGCCATCCGAGCGGTGTCGTCGGGTGACGCCATTATCGCGCCGTCCGCTACCCGCCGGCTGATGAGCAACCTGGTGACCGAACCGCCGCCGGTCGCCACCGACCCCCGTCTGGAAACGCTGTCCGACCGCGTGCGGGAGGTGCTCCTCGCCATCGCCAAGGGCCTGACCAACGCCGAAATCGCCGAGCAGCTTCACGTCGCCGAGGGTACGGTCAAGGCCAATGTCTCGCGCCTGCTGCAAAAACTTGGCCGGCGCGACCGAGTCAGCCTGGTGATGCTGGCGTACGACGCCGGCTTGGTCAGGCGCGACCTGTCCTAAGAGACTGGTGAAGTATTCATGCGCCCCGTCGGAACGCCGGATCGGGCGATCTGCGAGTCCCAGACGTGGTGATGATAGCTCGACTATCACCACCACATCTAGTCCTCCCATCTCATCCCGCCCGACGACCCGACGGAGCACAGCAATACTTCACCACCCTCGAAGCGGCGTCCGAGGCCTGAGTCGGGGACTTATGTATGGCCGCTTTACACTGTTAGGATGAGGTCTCATGACCAGCCTGGCTCCCAACAGTAGAGCAATGGCGCTTTTGCTTCCCTGGGCAGGGGCGGGCCAGTGAGTACCAAAAGCCTGACCGGCACCGGGCCGGGGCACATTCTGGCCCTCATCCGCCAAGGGCAATGCACCACCCGGGCGGACATCCAGCAAGCCACCGGGCTGTCGCGCGTCACCGTCGGCCAGCGGGTAGACGCCCTGCTGGCGGCCGGCCTGATTCGCGAGGGGGGCCGGGGCGTTTCGACCGGCGGTCGCCGCCCACTGCACCTGGAGTTTGACGAGGACGCCGGCACGGTCGTGGCCATGGCGCTCAACACCCGCCACGCCACGGTTGGTGTCCTCGACCTCGGCGCGCACCTGCTCCACAGCGAGGACATGCCGGCCGACGTCCACCGCCCGCCCGAGGAGATGCTGAGCGACCTGTGGGCCACCTCGTTGCGTGTCCTGCGCCGGGCCGGCCGGAAGAAGGCCTCGATCGTCGGGGTCGGGGTCTCGGTACCTGGCCCGGTCGATCCTCGAACCGGCCGGCTGAACGAACCGCCGATCATGACGGGGTGGCACGACTATGACATCGCCGGTCAGGTTCACCGCTGGATTCCCGTACCGGTCACCGTCGAAAACGATGCCAATGCCATGGCCATCGGTGAAATGCGGGCCAATTACCCCGACGCGCCGGCGCTGGTTTTTCTCAAGGTCTCGACCGGCATCGGCGCCGGCATCACTCTCAACGGCCAGATCTGGGCCGGGTACGACGGTGGCGCCGGCGACATCGGGCACATGCGCGTCGGTGGCTCCGATGGGCGGGTGTGCAGTTGTGGGGCGACCGGCTGTCTGGCGGCCACGGCCAGTGGCGGCGCCATGGCGACGCGTCTGCGCGAGGAGGGGTACGGCCAGGTCCAGTCGGCTCGCGACGTCGCCGAGTTGGTCCGGCGCGGCAACCCAGCGGCCACGGCCCTGGTGGCCGCCGCCGGCGATCGGATCGGCGAGGTCATGGCCGCCCTCGTGTCGGTCGTCAACCCGCAAACCGTGGTCATCGGCGGCGACCTGGCCTCACCGGCCCTGTTGTCTGCCGTCATCTCGTCGATGATCCCGCGCTCAATGCCGCGGGCGACCCGCAATCTGCGCGTCGAACTGTCGTCGCTCGGGGAGGCCGCCAGCCTGACCGGGTTGGCGACCCTGGTCCTCGACGACGTCTATTCGGTGGAGCGGATCAATCAGGCCTTGGGAATCGGCCGGCTCGACCCAGCCTGAGAGTACCAACAGCCCTCGTCACAAGGTGATGGGCTGCTCGGCCTCCGCCGAGCGGTAGAGGGCGTCGATGATCCGTTGCACCTCGTAGCCCTGTTGCGCCGTCGCCAGGACGTCGCTCGGCCGGCCGAGGGCGGCGTTGACGAAGGCGGCCAGACATCTGGCGTGGTTGTCGGTTGGCGTCGGCGGCACGCTATCAAGGATCTCCAGTTCCCCGGCGACATCGCGGAAGATCTCCGCCGGGTAGAGTGTCGCCCCGGCCTGGTCGCCACAGAACAGGAGGCCCAGTTGGTTGGCCGGGCGGATGTTGAGCGCAAACGACGTACTGAGGCGCATCAGCCCGCCGTCGCCAAACCTGAGTGCGCCGAAGAGTGAGTCCTCGACGCTGAATCTAGCCGGATCCCACCTGCCGAAGGCGCCCTGGCTCTTCTTCGGGCCGATCTGGCGGAAACTGACTGCTTCAACCTGACTGACCGTCGGAAAGCCCAGCAGGTGCAAAGCCGCATCGAGCATGTGAATACCCAGGTCGATCAGCGGACCGCCCCCTTGAAGCCGCTGGTCGATGAAGTCCCCCCACCCGGGCACACCGCAACGGCGCAACGCCACCGCCTCGACGTAGTAGATGCCCCCCAGTTTCGACAGGTGGCGCTTCAGCAGTTGAGCCTCATCCGAGAACCGATGCTGAAAGTCGTACGCCAACAGGCAGCCGCGCTCAACCGACTTGGTCAGCATCTGCCCGGCCTGATCGGCCGTCATGGCCGGCGGCTTCTCGCACAGGACGTTGACCCCGGCATCGAGCAGGCTGAGCGTCGCCTCGCAGTGGAAGCGGTTCGGCGTACAGACGCTGGCCAGCGCGATGTCCTCGTGCTCCAGCAACTGGTCGACGCTGGCGTAGGCCCGGCCAAAGCCGGTTTGGCGGCAGAAGTCCTCGGCCCGCGCCTGGTCGGCATCGACCACGGCGGCCAACTCCAACTCATCGCGGCGGCTGCCGTAGTACGGCGCGTGGACAGTCCGGGCGACCTGGCCGGCTCCGATGATGGCGACGCGCTTCATCGCCACGTCAACTCTGGCCGGGCCGCGTCACCGACGGCGTCTGATCCCAGCAGGCCCGCACGTACCGCAGCGACTCGGCATAAGTCGCTGCCAGGTCGTCACCGCGCATCAAGCATTCAAAGACCAGCCAGCCGCTGTAGCCAATCTCTCGCAACGTCGCGAAGTGGCGCGGGAAATCGATCGGTCCGCTGCCCGGGACGTAGCGGTGTCCGTCGGCCAGATGAACGTGCCCGACCAAGTTGCCCTGGTGGCGCAGGGCCTGGGAGATGTCGTCTTCCTCCTGGTGCATGTGATAGAAATCGGCGTTGATCTGGACGTGGGCCAACTCGTTTTCGGAGATGTACCGGGCGGCATCGCTCAGGTGGTTGATCATGTGGTCCTGGTAGCGGTTGAGCGGCTCTAGGAAGACGGTCGTCCCGGTGGCCGCCGCCACTTGGTCGAGCGCCACCAGCGAGGCGCTGACCGCCGCGAAGTCGGCTGCCGTCGTCCGTGGAAACGGTGTCAGGTGCGGGTAGGGCCACAGGCCCCACGCGGCTGGTACGACAACCCCGACACCACCGACCTCAGCTAGGGCGCGCAGGATGGCCGAAATTTCCCCGACCGCCGTCAGACGGCGTTCGTCATCGACGTCGCCGATCCAGCCGGTGTAGCCATTGCAGGCCGACGACACCGGCAGGCCAGTCGCCGCCACCGCTGCCTTGACCGCGTCGAGGTTGTTGACCAGCAACCGGCCGTCGATCTCGTAGCCGTCGAAGCCAAGTTGACGGATGAAGGCGAGCTTCTCCGTCAGGTTTTCCGGGAAAAACGCCTGGTTGTGGGTCGAAAACCCAGCAAAATTATGCGCCGTGACCATAGTCGACCCCTAGCTTGATACTCCGATCCGGTCGCCGGTCGACGTACTCTTGGTAGGCCTCGGCCACCTCCGCGAACGGTACAACTGGGTCGATCAGGTCTTGGCAATCGAAGTACCCCGTCATCAGTTGGCGCCAGCAGGTCTCCTCGATCCGCCGGCGATCCCAGCGCGGGTAATCCGGATTCGGCTCGCTCGACGCCCGGGCGAAGACGATCCGGGCGTTGTTGAAATGGGCCTCGCGGCCGAAGTCCAACTGCCGGAACGGGTGGGCGAAGGCGGCGTAGGAGATCGTGCCACCATAGGCCAGTCCGCGCAGCGCGGCCTGCAGGGCAGCGTCGGTACCGGAGAACTCGATGACCGAATCGGCGCCGCGCCGGTCGGTCAACTGTTTGATCGTCCACCCGACGTCATCCTGGGTTGGGTCCAGGGTTTGGCCGGCACCGTGAGCCTCGGCCAACCGACGGCGCTTGTCGATCGGGTCGATGCCAATAATGACGCCGGCGCCGGCGTGCTGGGCGATCTGAACGGCCAGTTGACCGATGGCGCCCAACCCGAAAATGGCGACGGCGTCGCCCGGCTTGATGGCGGCCACTTGAGTGGCGCCCCAGGCAAACTGGGCCGGGTCGTAGCAGACGGCGTTGCGCCACTGATCGGCCGAGGTCAGCCGCCGCAGGCGGTAGTTGTCGACGCCACTGACGGTCAGCGTCTCTTGAATCGCGCCATACGTACAGACGATGTCGCCCACGCGGTAGTCAATGACATCGGCGCCAACGTCATCAATCGTCCCGACCACCATGTTGCCCAGGGGCATGGTACCGAACTCGATCGCACCGGGGTCGCCCGGGCGGCGCGGCCGGAAGGCCCGCCAGTCCGGATCAAAGGTTTGGTTGGCGAAGGGGCTGTCACCCCGGAAATCGGTGAGTTCTGTACCGTGTTTGGGCGAGGCAAAGTCCACCCGCAGGTGCACCTCGTCGGCCGCCGGGGCGCGATCGTTGTACTCGACGAAACCGGCCACCTGCGGTGCCAGTGCCACCAGTCGTTTCATTGCCCCTCCTTCGTCGCGCCTGACAACTGCCGCCCAGTCTGGTCGGCCTGTACCACCATCATCTCAGCCAGACCACGGCGTACCCCGGCAAGTCGTCGCCCGGTTGAAAACGCTGGCCGCTCAGAAGGTCGAGGCCGCCCCAGGGCAAAGCCTGAGGCGTCGCCCTGACGTTGTGAACCGCCGTCAGCCGCTGGTCGCGCCGCAGCGCGAACAACGCCGGGCTGGTCGCCAGGACTTCACAATCGGCGGCCGGGTCCAGCTCAGGGCAGGCCGCGCGGGCCGCCAAAAGAGCGGCCAGCCCATCGAAAATCGCCCGCCGTCGCGGGTCGCTGGCCAGCTCCGCCGTCAGATCGTTGAGCTGGAGCCGCGCCCGGTTGACGGCCCGTTTGTCGCCGCTGCGCAGTACGGCCAGCCGGTCACCGCGCGAGCCGAGCAAACTGTGGGCGTACAAGCCGGGCACGCCCGGCAGGGTCAGCATGATTGAATGCGCCGTCAAAAACCGGCTGACTTCCACGTCCAGGCTTTCCGACCGATCCGGCTCTGACAAGGCGTCGAAGTAGTTGATGTTCAGCTCATACGGCTCGCGCTGGCCGTCGGGCAGGCTGCGGTAACCGACGAAGCCGCCGCGCGCTAGAGCCCGTTCGGCCAAACTTTGGCGATCGGCCCTCGACAGAATCGACTCGACCCCGCGCAACCCAATGCCATCATGCGACGCCAGGAAGTTGAGGAACCAGGCGTCGGGCCCCGGCAGGGCCAACCCACTGGCCCAGCCTTGGAGAGCGGTGCTGTTGCCGGTACCGAAAGTGTGGAGGACCAGCGGTGGCAGCGCGAAGTTGTAGACCAGTTGGGCTTCGTTGCGGCCATCGCCGAAGTACGACACGTTCTCGGCGTGTGGCACGTTGGTTTCACAGACGAGGCTGACCTGAGGTGCGACGGCGTCGAGGACCGCCCGGATCAGTTGGACGATGCGATGGGTCGTCGGCAGGCTCATGCAACCAGTACCGGCCTGCTTCCAAATGAAGGCGACAGCGTCGAGCCGGATGAAGGAGGCACCGCGATCGACGTAGTCGAGCAGAACGCCCAGGATCGCCAGGAGCACCCGCGGGTCGGCGTAGTTGAGATCGACCTGGTCCGGCGAGAACGTTGTCCAAAGATCCCGGGCGCCGGCGGCAGTGTCGAACCGGGTGACCAACGGTGATTCGCGCGGACGGACGACGGCCGTCACATCCATCTCTGGCGCCACTTCGATGGCGAGGCGGTCGAAGGGTGGGCGTCCGGCCAGGTACTGCTGCATCCACTGGCTCTGGGCCGACACATGGTTGATGACGGCGTCGAACATCAACCGAACATCGCCTGCCAGGGCAGCAATGTCGGACCAATCGCCCAAGGCGGGGTCGACCGCCTCGTAGTCGACCACGCTGAAGCCCTCATCGGAGCTTTGCGGATAGAACGGCAACAGGTGCATGACGGGGATGAAGGGCAGGTACTGACGGCAGAACCGTCCCAGGGTCTGCAGCGGATGCTCGCCCGGGGCCCGGAGCAGATCAGGGTAGGTGATGAGGATGACCTCGTCCGCCCCTGGTCGATGGCGCGACTGGGTCGACCGCTCCCGGGCAGCCATCAGGTCGAGCGCCTGCTCGGCAAAGTCCGATCCGCCCTCCGGGTAGATGGCGTCGGCCAACCGGCGGATGGCGGCCACGGTGCCAGAACCAGATCTGGCGACCGGGCTGGTCAGCGTCGTCATAGCTGCGCTTTCGTCGGGTGGAGCTGCGGCTGGTTGCTCTGCGGCTTACGCATAGACAGTGTGCCACTTAAGCCTGTGATTTTACAAATCTTGACAAGCTACTTAATTATGCATTAGCCTGTGGTCCGCGGCGCGAGTGACGGGCCGCACTCACCATCTGTGTGGATCTGACACAAGAAGAAGGAGATCAGGATGGCTCCAACACGTAAACTGGCGGCTTGCCTCGTGGCTGGTGTCACGATGCTCATGTCCGCCTGCAGTTCGCCCTCACCCAGCACGACGAACTCCCCCACTGCAACTGATTTCAGCGGGCAGACTTTGAACATCTTGTTCGCGTCGGCCTTTCAGGTCAACGAGAAGGACTACATCCTCAACACGTACCTTCCGAAGTTCGAGTCGCAGTACGGCGTCAAGGTCAACGCCGATTTTGAGACCCAAGCCGATGGCATCACCAAGATCGGTGCCGAGCAACAGTCCGGCAAGATTGTCAATGACATTCTCTACGTCGACACCGCCAACATGGCACCGTACGTCAGCGGCGGCTGGATGTCGGATATTTCCAGTGTGGTGAACTCAGCCGGCGTCACCGTCACGACGAATTACGACTCTCAAATGACGACCGGCGGGCAGCGTTGGTTCGTACCGAACAGCTTCGACGTCTACCTGCTGATTGCCAACAAGAAGGCGCTGCCGTACCTGCCCGATGGGCTGACTCAAGCCGATGTTGAGAAGGGCATCACCTGGGATCAGTACGCCGATTGGGCTAATGCCATCGCCGCCGGCGAGGGCAAGGGCATGACGATGTTCCCGGCCAACATGACCGGCTCCCAGCTGCTGTACCCGCTCGGTGGCATCGGCCTGGCCTACGGCGCCACCTTCCCGGACTTCAGTTCCGATGCCATGAAGCAGGCCTGGGGGATCGTCGCCAAGATGGCCCAGGGCAATGCTTTCTACTCGGAGCAGGCGCAGTACACGGCGCCGAGCGACCCGCTGTCGGCTGGCGACGTCTGGCTGACCTTCGCCCACATGGGCCCGGTCGGTACGGCCTACAACGCGTCGCCGAACGACTACGTCATCGGTACCGCCCCGACGGGCTCGAAGGGTGCCGGCTCGACGTCGGGCGCTTGGTCCTGGGGCATTCAGAAGGGTGCACCGGATGAGGCTCTGGCCGAGCAGTTCATCAAGTTCGCCCTGACACCGGCAGTCAACTACGACTTCTGCTCACAAATGGGCGGTCTGCTCAGCCCGATCGCCGAAGTCCAGTCGCTCATGACAAGCGATGACGTCATCATGGCGGCCGGCTCCAAGATGATCACCGGCGCCAATCTGGCCGGCGTGCCCAGCACGGACTACTCCGACTGGAACGCGGTCAAACTGCTCTACGGTCAGGTCTTCGATCAGATTCTTACGACCAAGGCGGTGCCGTCCGACGCCGATCTGCAAAACTTCCAGACGCAACTACAGGCGCTGAAGAAGTAGCCTGGGACGTGCTGGGGAGGCCCGCCGGTCTCCCCAGCACCTGCCCAGTCATAAGGAGTTTCCAATGGCGGACTCGGCGGTCAAGCACGCGGCCAGAACACCTCTGCTGCTGATGACGCCGATGTTCGTCTTTTACGCTGTGTTTTGGGCGGCCCCAGTCGTCGAGGGCATCAGGCAGGTTTTCACCGGGCTCGACGGCCATTTCACGTTGACCGGCAACTTCGTTCTGGCCGCCCACTCCGACCTGTTCGGCCAGGCCCTGTTCAACACGGTTTTCTTCGCCACGGTGTCGGTGTTGCTGCAGTTCGTCCTCGCACTTGCCCTGGCCATGCTGCTGTCCATTCGCTTCCCGGGTGCCACCTGGGTGACCTTCGTGGCCATGATCCCGATGGCCATCACGCCGACCGCGGTGGCGATTTTGTGGAAGACGGGTTTGATCAAGGCCGGTTGGGTCAACACCGTCCTCGTCCAACTCCACATCGTTCACGACCCCATCGTCTGGCTCAACGCCCAAGGCATCTGGGCCGTCATGCTGCTCATCGTCATCGATACCTGGACGGTAACGCCGTCGGTCATGATCATCCTGCAAGCCGGCCTCCAGGGCATCAACCAAGAACTGAGCGAGGCGGCCTACTGCTTCGGCGCCAGCCGCTGGCGCATCTTCCGCGACATCACCTTGCCCTTGCTCAAGCCGTCGATTGTCACGGCGGTGATCTTGCGGGTGATCGCGGCGATTCAGGTGTGGAATATCGCGGTCATGGTCGTCGGCTTCGGAGTGGCGCCGTTCCTGGTCGAACGGATCGCGTTCAACATCCAGGTCGTACCGGGGCTGGCCGCCAGCAGCAAGATTGCCTTTACGCTGTCCTTTGTCACCACGATCCTGGTGGTCGCCGTGGCGGCGGTGTACCTGCGGGTGAGCAATCGCCAGCCGAAGGCTGGGTGGACGTGAACCGTTACTCGCCCGTCGCCAAAACCGTGGTGGCGCTGCTGGCCAGCACCATCCTCATCGCCGTCTTGTTGCCGCTGGTCTTCTTCGTCGCGGTGGCCTTCACGGACAACAACGCCATGTCCCAGTTCCCGAAGTCCGTCGTACCCCGGTTCAGCATCACCGTCGAGGTGGCGCCCCAGCCCGACGGTACCTTCGAGATTTCCCTCAAGCAGCCGGATGGTTCGTTCAACTCGGTCATCACGACGAACAACGCGACCAAGCTCGACACCTTGTTCCGGACCCAGTACTCCGTCACAACGTCCGGGCAGGCGCTGCTCGACCAGTGGGCGCCGTTGCAACAAACCGGCCAGACTCAGATCTTCACCTATCACAAAGACATGCTGTACAACTTCACGGCCTTCTTCCGAATAGTGAACAATGCCTGGCCGGCCCTGATCAACAGCATCATCGTGTCGGTACTCACCATCGTCATCTCGCTGACACTGGGCAGTCTGTCCGGTTATGCCATGGCGCGCAACCAGTTCCGCGGGAAACAGGCCTTGAGTATCGGCATGCTGGTGGTACGCATGTTCCCGACGGTTGGCATTGCCGTACCGGCGGCCATCCTCATGATCCGGCTGGGCCTGTTCGATACCCCGCTTGGCCTGGCCATCTTGTACTCGGTGCCGAACATCGCGCTGACAGCGTGGATCACCAACGCCATCTTCATCGGCATCGACAAAGAACTGGAGGAGGCCGCCCAGGTTTTCGGTGCCAGCCGAGCGCGGGCTTTCGTGACGATCATCCTTCCCCTGGCCTTCCCGGCCATCGCCGCCTCGTCGATGTACGCCTTCCTGACCGCCTGGAACGACACCATCTCGGCCCTGGTCCTGACCGACCAACATCCCACGCTGGCGCTGGTTATCTACAAGGCCATTGGTACGACGAGCAGCGGCATCCAGTACGCCGCGGCTGGCAGTATCATCCTCATTCTTCCCGCCCTGGTCTTCACTTTCTGGGTACGAAAGTACGTCAACCAGATGTGGGGCGGGGTCACCATCTAGGAAAGGCGGCAACTGTGGCATTCCTCGAATTGCGCGGCGTCACCAAACGCTACGGCAACAACCTGGTGATCCCGGACCTCAACTTGTCGATCGAACAGGGTGAGTTCGTCGTCCTGCTCGGGCCATCCGGCTGCGGCAAGACGACCACCATTCGGATGATCTCCGGCCTGGAAGACATCACGGCTGGCGACATTTTGATCGACGGGCGTTCCGTGGCCGGCCTGAAGCCGCGCGACCGCGATGTCTCGATGATTTTCCAAAGTTATGCCTTGTGGCCGCACATGACGGCTCGCCAGAACATCGCCTACCCGCTCAAGATCAAGAAGGTACCCAAGGCCGAGATGGCGGCTCGGGTCGAAGCCGCCGCCCGGTCGGCCGACATCGACCAGTTGTTGGATCGTTACCCCTCGCAGATGTCGGGGGGCCAGCGCCAGCGCGTCGCGGTGGCCCGGGCGATCGTCGTCGAGCCGAAGATTTTCTTGATGGACGAGCCGCTGTCCAATCTCGATGCCAAGCTGCGCGTCTCGATGCGGACCGAGTTGAAGCGGATTCACCGCGAGCAGGGTACGACGTCGGTCTTCGTCACCCATGACCAGTCCGAGGCCATGTCGATGGCCGACCGGATCGTTGTCATGAACGAAGGGCACATCGAACAAGAAGACACGCCGGACGACATCTACCACAACTGCGCCACGCGTTTCGTCGCCGGTTTCATCGGTACCCCGCCAATGAATTTCCTCGACGGCGCGGTTGAGGGCGGCCGCTTTGTCAGTGGTGCCCTGACCGTACCGTTGCCGCCGCTCGACAAGGTGGACCAGTCGACGCCCGAGCTCGGTGTCCGGCCGGAAGACCTCGACTTGTCCAACGAGTTCGGCGACGATGGTGTCCTGTTGGGCCAAGTGAGGGTCGATTTCGTCGAGCCTCAGGGCTCGCATTCGGTCGTGATTTCGACCCTGCCCGACGGGTCGCAACTGAAGTCGACCACGACCGTCAACACCGCGGTT
>Ga0123357_10002138_pt1 | contig 21773 bp, 7 predicted proteins | sample TergutEmb28metaG_FD_89873 | JGI IMG/M metagenome (GOLD analysis project Ga0123357, IMG submission 89873) | Embiratermes neotenicus P4 segment gut microbial communities from Petit-Saut dam, French Guiana - Emb289 P4 | ecosystem: Host-associated > Arthropoda: Insects > Digestive system > Gut ... | reverse complement strand
TTGTGAGTGCGGTAATGAACCTTCGGGTTCCGTGAAATGCGGGGAATTTCTTGACTAGCTGCAAACCAGTTAGCTTCTCAAGAAGGACTCTGCACCGTGGAGTGAGTGAGTGAGTGAGTGAGTCAGTGAGTGAGTAAGTAAGTAAGTAAGTAAATATATCAAGGTTGTGTGATATTATACAACTGTAGGAAGCTGAAACGAAATTAAAATAAAAATATTGTACATTTAAAACCTTTACAGTTTAAGTTAGTGATGTCTTTAAAATATTTATTACTAGTTATGTTTAATATCAGTTATACGCCATATCATTTACTACAGCCTATAATGTAAGGCTGTTTATATTAAGCAGGGGTAAAACACAGTTTTCTGTAAGGAGCAAGGTCGATTGGGGATATCTTGTGCGATTAGCATTCGAGGATCTGGCCCGTGTGTTTAGAATCATTTATAAATTCGTTTACAATTGTCGTGTGCCTTAGTGCGATAAAATAATATTCTAAATGGGTGTGTTCCATTAACGCCCCTACACACCTGGTATCCTGATGACAACAAATAAATAAGGTGGGGTCTCGGAGGCTAAATTTATTTTGACATGTCCTCTGCATAAATGTTTCCCCTTGATCAGTACACTTTTAAAAAGCACAGACCTGCCCATGCTTAATACTTTAAATAATTCACACTTTAATGTTCTTACATCTAAAATTTACGTGGTGAAGTTGTGTCAGGCGCCAAAAAACACGCCGCCGGGATTTTGCGGTCGCGCTTTGTGTTCGACGATGTCATAGAAACATGGTGACAACTGGTTGGTACTTTATGGTGGTGATGATTAGTTCATAAAGTATCTGGCTGTTCCCTACCGTGCAGATGGTGTAATGATACATACTTCTGTGCCATGTACTCAAATTCTTGGCTTGCGAGCGTGCACACGCATACACAAACAGTGGTAGAGAAAACGGAATTAACAAAAATCACACTTTTTTTTTTCTCCAAACAGTTTCACTCTTGACAGGAGGGAAGTGCAGATCAACACATATTAATTGCATGCAAATGTGCCCATTTTTACAAACACTTGGACGCAACCATACCGTATCTGCAGGGCGACTCCATACTTTAATTTCAATAATTCACCCAAACTTTTTACTCTCTTTTCATCCTCAGTGTGTGACTTTTATCGTTCTGTAAAATAGGATTCGGTGTTTTCATTGTCGCATACCCAAACAGTGTCTTCCTGCTATCTTGGATGATTTCTCCGTTATTTCAGTGACAAAAATTGGAATGTTGCCATCATCATGGCGTCGGGATTTCAAGGGGCTTATTTTAGAATTCTGTTTCACAAGTGTTCATATGTGTTCGTTGTTCCGCAGACGTAAGGATTATTTCTCCACAGTACCGTATCTTACAAGTACCTTGAGCTTCTTTCCTGGTACAATCTGACAAGCACTCACTGGCACCATCAGGAATCGTTTCCTGCCTAATCTGTCTTCCTTACTTGCTACGCCAGTTCAGACACATTCCCCAGCTGAGCAAATGTTCGTACTTCCGGGATAATTTCACAATTTCTACACTAACTAGATCGCATGTGCATTTGTGGGGATTCTGACTGACATTAAATGAAGATACCTCTCAGTTTTACATACCCCATACGCATTGCTACTGTAAATTTCGAGATTTTTTTTTTTGCCACGGAGCCAAGATAACATTATCTGGGCTGGTCAATACATACCTTTCATAGAACCTGAAGATTTGTGATTCTCTTCAAATGATCCCGCAATCACATTCGGGTCAGGGAAAGATTGGGTACTGGTGGTGGTAAATAAGTTGACACCTCCATCAACAGTAATATAGCAGGATTACATCTAGGAATACCCTGTCGTTGTGCATGACAACCTTCAGCGCGAGTCTCGCAAACCTTATGACCCTCCTGCCTCAATCACGTGACGGCAATAGATATGTAAGCAGACGGAAACTGGCACATCCACTGCTCCGACTGCAAACACAATGATATGCGCGCGCACAACTTCATGCACTTTCCCGACTTGTGACATCCGCCTAGGCTCGCCAACGTTACCTGCCTATGAAGCTGGAGAATTTGTGGAATTGCTTCTGCTATACTAAACCGAGAATGCACGCAGATGGGGCGTAACGATAGTGACGGAGGGGGAAAGGGGGGGGGGGGGGTCCCAGGGTTTGTGATGGGGAAGAGTTGTGTTTTTTCCCCCTTATACAACTTGAATCGATCAATCGTTAATGTCCTAACCCATATGCAATGATTCTCAACATTCTAGCTTCCTAAAGTGAAAAGTTGTTAGCCTCCCATCTAAAATGTTGGAAGCATACACCTTGTCGACTATCTACGAAATCTTTATATGTATTTCCAAGAACCTTCCTTGTCTAGGGGCCTTCCTCTCGATTTTAAACTTGAGAATGCCATGCAACTTAATAATGTGACCAATGCCCATGCATCTAGCGGTGAGAGATAATTTTTGTCCAAACAACTCATTAAAAACTGTGCATCAGCGAAGTGGGGAACTTCAGTTTGAATATCTAAACAGCACGAACTCGAATGATTGTAAGTAGGCCTGTCGGAGAAATATTTGCTTGGGAGTATGATGGCCGGGCCGTGAAGCTAACAATTCACCTCATCTCCTGCTCGGTTGAAAGAAAATATAACTCCTGTCATATTCGCATTTCTTAAAAAAAAAAAAAGGGCAGATTAAGTGTGTAAAATGCGTAGTTAAATTGTCCGCGAGTTACGTTAAATTCTACCTGCCACTTGCATGTGGGCAGTCAGTTCAAAAGTTCACCTCTCTTGTACTTGACCTTACCTCTCAGATGACGGTCCCAAACAATTTAAGCATTTAAACCGCCTAATATAAGACAGCGTGGCACCTAAGTAAAATGGCAAGACACGAATTGCCAGATGGCAGGATGAACTGCAAATTTCTGTAGAGATAAGCAGGACGGCGATGTTTTAAATATAGCGTTTCTTGGCACAAGGAATTAGTTTGGGAAGCTCAGAGCTAAGATTCTTCCAATCTCCCGTCTTCAGCACTCACATCTCATCACTTGTTTTCCTTCCACACGTGCGCACCAGGAGCATCACAGAAGAAGGGGGGAAAAGCAAAAGTTTTAACACGGAGGTAAAACACGAGCGCCGTTCTCCACACAATCATCAACCGTCCAAACTCTTCGCCTCTCAGCCAGTAGCGCCCGCTCAATCGTTAGCATGGAGCCAAACAACGCATTCCTTTCGAGAGGCTACCAATAGGGTTTTGTGAGTCCACGTTGTCATCAACATACGACTTGGTTTCTTGAAAGAGACTTCCAAGTGCTCGGTTTCTAAATTTCGAATGACAATTAGTACATAATTAATTGGAAATGACGGGGAAAGAGCGGTCATGGTATACATGTACGGCAGGCGACTATCCCAACATATGATTGGACGGACACGAGAAAATATGACGAACTTCAAACGTAGTTCAAAAGAAACTGTCTCGCATACTGTTCTGGGAGAGCAGTAGAGATTGGGCACTGGGGCAGACATCCCACTGACACACCAGCTAAGGGATCCCTTCCGAAAAGAAATTCCACGTGGAATATTTTTAAAGAAACGACACCCCCAGGCAGCATTCATTTGCATAAACCTCATAATTAACTAATCTCATGCAGCGAATTACTTTCGAAGCTAATAGTGGTTAAACTATTAAAGAAGTTCCTGCCTGTTACAGAATCTGAGGGTTCACTAACATTTTCAAATATGCCAGCCAGAGGACCGTATCAATACAGTTGACATCCCAGCACTCTCTTATTTCAGGTTTGGGTTTGTGCCATCTAAACGATTCCAGATACTTTAGCTGCATACATGTCTTTAAAAAAAAAAATCTTATTACAGACGTCACTACAAACTTTTGTTTTTGAAGAAATGGCTATAGAATGGCACAAAAAACATTCGGAGTGTGAAGATAACACAACAATTAAATCGAAGGACAAAACCAAATGCGAGACAAACATATCGCAGCTAAGAATAAACCAACAATTATACAAGCGCAAGCAAGGTAAAAGTGTCCTATTTCAACACTCTCAGTTACTCGTCGTGATGAATAGGACAGGACCACTTGTATACCGACATCTAACGGCTACTACACAGGCCTGTAAACTATTCTACATTCAACCACTAATTATGTTCACCAGATTTGTTAGGTCCAGTGAAACTACGGTAAGCTTGCAGAGGATTAACATCTCTCAGCTGTAACAAAGAGTGAAGTTACTAGTCAACAGAGACAATACACGCAATAGAAACTGCACTGGGAAAGTGTTCGAATCATAGGACGTTAGACATTGTTAGTACCGGGGACTTGCCAATCGAAGCAACGGTGCCAAGGCAATACTGCACGTCACATTTACTTCCACTGTAGTTTGTAGCCCTCAACAGTACGAGGACTTTATTGCTTACAACAGCAGGACGTCACACGAACAAGTCGGAGTTTCATATAATCACACTTTTCTTCCTCTGTTTGGCTTCACACCTCAGTCCTGTAATAAGAGTGAACATTTTGAAAATTCTCATCAACAGCTACGAATTCGACACATCCATCGATGCACTCTTTCACAGCATGCCCCCAGACGAAAAACTTGCTACGTAAACACATATTCACTGAGTAGAGGTGTCACAATCTTCAGGAGGTGCTGCATTCCTCACAAAATAAGAAACACTACCACCTAAAGACAATTTTAATCGCTAAAGATACAGACTGCAATACTGATCTAAATGTGATAGTCTTACGAATACTTCATAATGACAGATTTTTTTCGGAAATCAATGCAACATGCAATATGTATTTGTAACCTCTGACATGGGGACACAATGATGACAAAGGTCACACAATGAGGCGTTCGAACCTTCTTGAAAGCTGAAGCTTCGGGTAACCTAAATACATTTCACGATTAGTTTTGCGTTACGCAGTTTTTCTTGCGAGATTGCACGTTAGGAACATTATCAAGCGACATTTTCTACGAAAAGACAGTAAACCTAAAACCTCCGATAGTAATCAGGGCCAGTAAGGTATAAAACCTCTTAACTACGGAAACATTATCACGGAATAGTTCCTGCTATGCATCACTTCTTTCTTTACCAGCAGTGATCATCTGGTATTAAATCTGATGACCAGCATAGGGATTAGCATAAAGGCTTGACGAGTGGAACTCGATTCATGCCGGAGATAACGATTTGCTGCTTTTGTCACCGCAGCAAACAGTCTCTTGGAGCCACCCAGAACAGGATCCACTGGGTATCGATGGATTTTCCGGAAGCTACCAGAGCATCAACACTTCCATGAAATTCCAAGGTTAAAAATCATGATCCTATATGTCCATTATCCTTCGGAAGTTCGTGGTTTTCAAATAAGAATAAGAAAGAATTCACCTTTACCTTCTACATTTGACAGGTAACCCATCTTCCTGCAAATAAGGTAAGCAATTCAACAGTACCTTATTATGTAACTGCCATATCTGGTACTTAGACACAATTATATAATGCGCTTGGGACAGATGACACATTCCTCAAGTGGCACAACTTACTGATTTAGAGCAAAACAACAGATATTACATGAAGATTCATCAGCATTCGAGGAGCCAAACAGATTGTAACTGAAAAACAACGGATGAGCGAAATATCTTAGTGACTATGGGATGAAAGAAGCTGGGCTCCATTTCCGGTAAAGGCAAGATATTTTTCTCTTCTTTAAACACTGCAGACCTGCTTACGGGCCCACCCAATGGGTGCCGGGGATACAGCGGCCGGAGCGTAGATTTGACCACTCGCCTTCATTTAGTACCGAGGTTACGAATGAGTGGAGCTATACTCGTACATCACCTCCCCCTATATTCCTTCAAGACGAGCAAAGCGAAAAGTTTTAACTTTCTAACTTTATGGCATTCAAAAACTAGAACATGACTTGTTTACTTATGAGATTTAAAGCAGCGTGTAGGCGGGCTTATTTTATCTGTAGGCTACGGAGTGTAAGAATATGACTTTCAACACAGTGCAGTTGGTCACATGTCACAAATAAAATGTTAATCTCACAAATATGTTTTAAAAGAAATCTTTTTTTTTTTTTAAACGCTTTTACACCTAGTCATAAATTGTGATTAAACGTACATTGACCTGGCAACAGCGGAGGCAGAAGGAGCCAAAATAATATTCCATAACCTCCCCTCCTTCGACCTCTGATTCTGTTGGGAGGTCGGGGAGAACTCTTCTTATCCTGCATGATGTTTACACGTTGCACGGCGCCTCCCAGCTAACTTTCGGCACCTGTTCCTCTCACGTCACGACGCTTGGCGTCCTGTCACCACGAGTCGCCAAATTGCTCTAAAACTTGTCCCCCCTCCCCTTCTACGATCATTACTTCTCTCACCGACTGTCGTTTGGAATGAATGTGAGCAAGAACTATTTTTGAAACTGGAACGAGAGCGGCGACGACTTAAAAATACACAGTCAACCGTCACTGCAGAATAATAACGGATATTCATGTGTTATCTTGATTTGAGTCACCATAAGAAATGTTGTGAAAGTCTGTTGGTATCCGCACTGGAAGCAGTTACGTGAATTTATATATGAAAGTTTCAAATTACTTGGCAAAATAATTTTTTTTAGAAGCATTGAACTTGTATCCTATTTTATGTCCTGCGAAATTATTGCAGTTAATTATTCAAAACATTTTATAATATTAAAAACGGATACTCCAGTTCAACTAAATAGGAGAAAAGGATGTGTAAGAAAATTGGGCACTTAATACATTTTGTAGACATACACTCGGTTCCTTCTGTTTGATCAACTTACTAGTTATGAAAGGCACACAGCTTGAAGGATTACACTTTGCTGTAAACTCATTCGTCAGCTTTCATAATCACACTACCTTTGGGAGGAATTCCCAGCCTTTTAAAGAAACCGGTAATTGAGTAACTGTTTTCGCAAGAACCCGGTACTCTTTCCTATCATGATGTGCTTAAATCCAATCCCGTTTAATACACTAAATTGCAATCATAACGTACGAAAATCAATCAAAATAATCGAATCATTCGTCTGGATTTGATCAACCGAATAATATTTGGTGAGGAGTACAGATCATTCAGATCCTCTGTATTGTAGACTACACAGTTCGTAAAATTTTAATACCGCAGTAATGCAGCAGTTGGGAACAATGACTGTAAGGATGACGTAAGAGCATAGCGAATCGCGTCTGTTCGATCAATAAACGTTAATTATGTGTCACAGGCTGCTGATTTTCATTCAGTCACTACAGCTAATTCTAAACAGTCCAATGCCCTCTTATCAACACAGAGGTTCATTCCATTCGACTAAGATTTTGTATGTAATTCTAAGCTCGCCATGCATGGTACACGCTTGAATCACCTCCTCGTATTTGATTTGATCACCTTAATAATATCTGGTAGAAAGTATATTGTATCATTATAACTACCATAGTAACAAACACTAAATTTCAGCCTCCTAACAACTTTGATAAATGGCGATGGCAGGTATGCCAAGATCCAAATCGCTGACGCACCTGCAGTGAGGTGCAGCTGACAGGCAAAGACATGCTACACGATGCGTTGAGAGGACTGAATCAAAGGAGAGCATGCGACATCGGAGTGCGGAAGGTCACACATGGTGATAATAGAGGAAAGCCAGTGAGCGCGTAGCAGCTGCAGTAATGAAGCAGAAAGCATGTTAGAAAAGAACAAGGAAGGGGAAAAGAAACGTTGTTACAAGCTTTATTCAATGCACTGAAAATAACAAGTCAGGAGAAACTTCGGAATGCCGTAGGAGTTCAACTGATAAGTGACGATATCTAAAAAATAATCCTCCAACATCCTTAGGTTTACTTTCTTTCCTTACGTGAGTCAGAAACTCCACACACCATCTAGAAAGAATGCTAAGGCATACGTAAAGCCAACACATATGGGTTAAGTGGATGCATGTAATTGTTTGGCATTATGCTACATAACGCGAGACGCTGAACGCTAATATGTCACAACAGCACAGTCCTAACTTAAGGATACGCCCCTATTACCATGAAATTTTACTTAGTCTTACTCTTCGGGAGATTGCAGTTTTCGTCCATTGGGTCACAAAACAACCCCGGAATAAAATGTGCAAACGGAAAGCAACTGTTTCAATTTATGTGACAGCAATAAAATTGCTGAATGCAATTCTGCAGCCACAACAGATCACGTACTTAAGTCATTTCGCGATGGGCAATTTCATTACTACAATTTTCTGTACGTATGGGAACAGTACTGGGGAACCATCGCTACACAATAAGTTTTGACATTTGCACTCGCACAGCAGCTCATTCGAAATAAAGTAAGGTGACTTAAGTCCGCCATTTCAATAAGCTTTCGGCCTAGTAATTTGAACAATTTAATTTTTTTCAGTCAGGAAGAATATAATGTGGACCACAGTCAAAAACACAATAGTTTCACATTCTTCAATTTTTCTAACGTTCTTCAACCGTTATACATCCATAATTGACAGTCCTCATTCTTAACTCCCTGCTGGTGGGCCCCACATTTAGTCCTAAGAAACATCGAAGTCTAACGTGGTGACAAATCAAAAGAAAATTAAATGCAACGCGTCTTAACACACGCGCCAGAGTACGACTTCTCAAACTTTCTCGCAGGCGTGTCACTAAATGAAATTTAAAAATTTCAGTACACTACAAATAGTTTTGTTTGTCATCATCATCATCATCATCATCATGTTCCTGAAGGGTTAGGCGTATTTCCTGTTCCTTGATCCTCAAGATGAAGTTGGTCCCTCCATCTCTTCCTCGGTCTTCCTATGTTCCTTCGTCCTTTTGGTTTATATTGTAGTGCTTGTTTTGGTAGTCTGTTTATGTCTATCCTCTGTAAATGTTGTAGCCACTTTTTCCGCTACTGTTTTATTTCCTTTACTATGTTCTGTGCTCCCGTTTTTTGCCTAATACATTGATTCTTTTCTTTATCTAGTTTTGTTATTCCAAGCAATTGTCTCAAAAACGTTGTTCCTCTCTTTTCTTCAGTACCCAAGCTTCACTTCCAAATTTCAATGCTGCTTTAGCTGTAATGTTGTGAATTCTTAAATTTGTTTCTTTGTTCATTAGCTTTGTTTGTATTTAAATAAAAAGCTGAAATTGTAAAGACTGACTGGCTGTGTGGATGAGTTATGTAATGTAATGCTGCCAACAACGATGCGTGTTAGCAAATGTACGTGGCTAACGGCTTACTTACTTTTACAATTCTTGTATCTTTTTTGTATTTCGATATTTTATTAAGGCCGCCCACCAGTAAGCAATGTTTGGCGTACCAGCCGTAGTACACGTACCAGCCGTAGTACACGTACCAGCCGTAGTACATGTACCAGCCGCAGTACATGTACCAGCCTAGTACACGTGCCAGCCGTAGTACACGTGCCAGCCGTAGTACACGTACCAGCCGTAGTACACGTACCAGCTGTAGTATACGTACCAGCCGTAGTACACATACCAGCCGTAGTGCACGTACCGGCCGTAGTACACCTACCAGTCGTAGTGCACGTACCAGCCGTAGTGCACGTACCATCCGTAGTACATGTACCAGTCGCAGTGCACGTACCAGCCGTAGTGCACGTACCAGCCGTAGTACATGTACCAGCCGTAGTGCACATACCAGCCGTAGTACACGTACCACAGACTGTAATTCCCGCCCTAGAAAGGTAGATTGTCTTCTTATTATAGTCATTCGTGGGTGAGCTCATTCAGAAACTCGCTGCAGAAAATTGCTTCGAGGACGACAGGAGACGGTGACGGTTTACTTTACACGTTCTGTCGGCTGTACACGTTATGGCAGATTTGATCGATGCCCGAATTAAGGCAGGCTAGCATCAAAGCATTCGTTTAGAAAAGATGAAAATGAGATCGTGCAAAGTGATTGTCAAATAAAATGTCGAAATTCCAATCATTCGACGAAGGCGTCCGGTTGTTTAGACGGAAGATACTGACTTCAAACGTCTTAAAATGAATGAACGTAGTACTGAGCCAAGCTGTTCAATCAGATTCCATTCTTTAACGAGGGTCTTGATTGATTTCTCAGCTATTTAGCTCATGTCAAGAAAACATCTACGTACTGCAGTGGAAACCACTGGTACTGCAATCCATTTGGATGTGAGGACTGTGGTGATGTAGTCTCCATGTTTCCACTTATAGCCATTCTCCGCTTCTCCGAGTATCATGTCAACTGCACATGTCATGTAACAACAGCCTTCCACAGTCACGAAGGAGCATCAATATCGATCCCACACAGCAGGATACAAACTCAGCACACCACTCTATTAGTGTCCTATCTTTGTTGCTGCATTCATTCATTCCGTAGTCTCTCTTACGACAAGTCCATACCCACTTCCGAAGCCAACTTTCCAGCTAGTGGGATCTAGTGCTTCCTCTTTCAAGCTCCAGCATAATCTCTTTTCCTTAAATGTATCCAGTGGCTGCTTATATCTTCTTCCTCATCTTCCCGTCCCCTCTATCTTCCCATCAATCTTTGCTTCAGTAACGTGATTTAGAAGTGCAGTTCCTACGCTATATGCGATCAATTTAGTTAGCTTTCCTCAGCTTTATTGTACGTACGACGTACCTTTCCTCTTTGACTCTGTGAACCACTTACAGTATACAATACGGCAAGTTGACTTTATTTTATGGGTATGTGTACAAATTCGGTCCCAGAGGGGAGAGGGCCTTCATGTTAAAGGTAAGACTCTGGGTAAAGTGGCTGATAGAAACTCTCTGCGTCTGTAACAATCAGAAGCCTAAAGGTAAGAAATCTAGAGAAGGGCCACCGGTACCCAACTAAAGAGGAGGCTGGTTGGGTGTCCGAATCGGTCGGCATGTTATGGACAAGAACAACTTTGCGTCCTTACCGGGAATCGAACCTCGCTTCCTCAGCTGTCCACTGAGTAGCCTAGTCACTACACTGATTGAGCTATGGAGGCTCACATATGAAAAACACATCGCTCATGAAACACAAAATTTTCGTAACCCACCGATACACAGTTTTATACCAGAGAGAAGAAACGTGACCGATCCTCAACATACCAACACTTTAAGCATGTTATGTTTTAATGAAATATAAGGACACAACATTTTGACAGAAAGAGTGTGCGTAACCCAACTGCCTACTAATGTACGAATGAATCTCAGTTTGACGAAGAGTGTGGGTTAAGACAAACCACCGTTTCATGAGCGATAGTGTATTAACATTCAAAACTATGCCTAATGCATCAGCAATGGACACTAACAATTAAAAGAAAAAAAATTCTCCTTTAATCCAGCGCAATTACTTTATCATGTACGAACACAAGGCATAATTAGTAGCCTGCATTTGTACTACTCAGATCTGTCTCTCATTAACTCGGGCCATCCAGAGTTTTTCGTAGCAGTGTAAAGACAATGTGCTGTTGTCACAAGCACATCAATTGCCTCCCTCCCCATTCCACGCCCTGACACTCGACCGGGAATTGAAGAGGGCTTTCGAGTTGCCACTCGAGCCACAGGAAGTGTAAACTAGCTTTGTAGTCACCCTGCTTCAACGATATACGTCTAATTGAGAGTAGGCTAGAATTGCACGAACGCCTGCTGCCAATACAGCTGCTAGGGCTCGGAGGGGAATCGCGATATTAGTCTATAATTTCTATGTGCCCGTATTACGATTAACCATTGGCAGTAATCACACGGCACTGCTATCACCGCACAGCTATCTCGCATTTCCGAACACTCCCTAAGGAAAGTAGGTCGCGCGGTTGTCGACTGAAAAGCGGAAGGTGTTCGGTTTCCGACTTGTGACGGTAATGAATAACTGTAGCCAGTTTGGAGATTTCTATGCTTCTTTATTCGCCTCGTTACGTCACTCACACGTCACAGAGACCGAATAATAATTCAGCACTAGTTTAAGGGCAGGCGTCAACCAATTAGTCAGGCTGTCTTCTTCATCGCATGAGCAGCTGAATGTGCTTAATGAAGCAACTCATTTTGCGTGTGCCATTGTTACATCATTACGTAATGCACACGGCTCAACACACTTCAACACATCTTGATTTGCGTTTGAAAACTTCATCCCTCTGCGGATGAACAACTACAATGATACCTTGCCCAGGGCGGGGGACAAGGGAAGCGATCGCGGTGTTCTGGGTAAAACAGCGCTGAGCAAACTTCTTGTAAGTAAAAAACGGTTACGTAAACATGGATTTTTATGCCACCACCCCCGAAATGCTTAAAACACATGCCGTATATTTGTGTAACTTAAGCATTTTCAAGCTGCCGTCTTCAGCTGCGGTTGAGTCAGCAATCACACGCCTTTATCCGAGTGCTTTTAAATTTATCAGTGATTTCAGGCTTTCGCCGCGAAGTAGATGAACTCTGTGCTCTTCTGGGTTATTACGCAGCATATAATGGTAAGGAATTACCACTCATTATCTGTATACGTTGCGTAATATCCCAGAAGAGCACAGAGTTAATAAATTTATCAGCTTTTGGCAATTTTTTTCTGAATTATATATATATATATATATATATATATATATATAAGTGCTGGGAGTGACTGTGTTGGACGAGGGGAACTCTACTTGTCGTAAACCGAATACAACCCTGTTCGTTATGCGGTAATTAGGAGCATCTAAACACGTGACAACCAAAGAAAGAAATTTATGTAACGTTCGCGAAAGACTGGGAAAGGCAGAGGGAGACTAAGACACAGTGACAGAAAAACACACAAGTTAGGTAAGATATATACCCCACGGATCAATCAAGCACTTCACAAAAAGAAAAAAAAAATGTCGAACCATTTTTACCCCGAGCGAGATCATTTGAAACCCAAGCAAACCAGTCGTTCCTAATATGCTCTGATATTTAAAGCTGTAATATTTAAACGCACAATTATTTTCAGATTATTCATTTAACCACATTCTTAAAGTAAGGCATTGATTAAACGTTTGTGGCTGCGGACATGAATGGTTCTATCAGCCACTTCATTAAACATGACAAATCTAGACACTTTGCCAAGACTACGTGAATGGAGACTTGGATGAAACTGACAGCCGTACAAAGCTTTGTGGAAAAAAAAAAAGAAGAAGAATATATAACAAATAGTGAAGTGAAACTCGCCAGAAAGTTTCTTGAAAGGAAACAGGAGAAAGGTATTAAATTAAATAATCAATGCGATTTTTCTTCCAGACATGCGTTAATTTAGGGGGACTGAAAATTATTCTGGTTCTTATGGTGCAATAAAACATACGTGCTCCGGAACATTATTTTTTGTAACCGACATTAGGTTAGGTGCTATATATTTATATGCTGTGCCTGTCTGTATTTCAACGGTAGATTAGATGGCGAATGAAAACGTTAGAAGGAACCTGCAACATCCGAATGCCGGTACAATTCATGGTGTGTAGAGAGATAACTCACTTTAAAAAGCAGAACACGTTAAAAACAAAAATTTAGAAATACATTGTAAAATGCTCTTACTTTAAAAAGTGCAGTAATATTCTGATCTCTTTGACTTTATCAATAAAACAAAATGTGTCAGTTTTTAATAATAACTAACCGCCGAGTTAGCCTACGTAACATTCTCTTAGTACGCTTATTGGAGTAAAATTAAAGATTATAGGGCCATCCAGCAAAACTGTAAATTTAAATCTATCAGTACGAAACTTGCGATTTGTACGATAGTGAAGATTTAAATTTTGTTCTTATGGGTTACAAAACAGATACAGTCCTGTACATAGCTGCAAACGTTTCGATAAAACCTGCTTACTCCTTCTTCAGGTTTGGAAGTTGCAGGTCCCTCCAGAAAGCGGATAGAACGCTACGGCACGTTACAACGCTAGAATTTAAATTGTGCCTGTTTTGTGACTACATGTCAACATATGCCCGTTCACATTATCTTATCATCATCATCATCATCATCATCATCAGTTTCACCTTCCCCTAGAACCTTCCTCCAAGACTGTCTATTTCTGGTGACCTTCCACAACATTCGGATGCACAACTTCCTCATCCTCCACCACACCATCCATCTCCCGACGTTTAGGTCTCCCACTATCCTGCCCCCTTAAAGTTTGAATTATTATTATTCTTCAGGGATAATACCATATGAACGGCACTTCTATATGACCTTATTACTTCCAGCTAATGAGACTTAATAACCAACGAATGTAGAATTTATTCATGGCTGAAACGTTGTGGATGAGCTTGTGATAAGTCTGTTCCGAATTCGGAAATTTCATAGCTCACGTCTTGGTCCAGACACGGGCCAAAGTCACTGAAATTTTCCTTGTCTTCCTCAGTCCCTCTTAGGCAAATAACGGAGCCACATCTCGAATCAGACGACAACCGCTTCCTTCCTCATCCTTCCCAATTCATTATTCACCATTTAGTGTATCACAAAACATACACCGCCAAGTAAGAACTGTGCCGACAGGATTGGCCCTCTGTTTGTACGTAACGATTAAGTAAATAACGTAGGGGCTTTCACTGACGTTATCAGCAATGTTTATATAATATTCACAACCCTACAAAGAACGTCAAATACAGACTACACTCTACCACGAAATTAAATAAGTATATTAAGTTTGTAACAAAATTACTTTTATTTATTTATACCACGTAGTTTTGCGCACAGATGGTGCACAAACACAATAAAAGATTGGCAACACTAAAGCGCCACTCAGACAACAGATATACACAACACAATCTCATTTTCAACTAACTGTGAATCTGAAGGTTAACATGCACCAATTTTAAAAATTGTTTTGATCAAGTATAATCATTTGAGATGGGCTGGGCATGTGGCACGTATGGGTGAGGAGAGGGGGTGTATAGGGTCTTGGTGGGGAAACCGGAGGGAAAGAGACCACTGGGGAGACCTAGGCATAGATGGGTGGGTAATATTACGATGGATCTCCAGAAGGTGGGATGTGGGTATATGGACTGGATTGGGCTGGCCTAGGATAGAGACAGGTGGCGGACGCTTGTGAGTGCGGTAATGAACCTTCGGGTTCCGCGAAATGTGGGGAATTTCTTGACTAGCTGCAAACCAGTTAGCTTCTCAAGAAGGAATCTGCACCATGGAGTAAGTAAGTATAGATCATTTGTGCTATACTTAGTATGTACATTTTTACCAACTATTACACACACGGCTCAAACCACTAAACTCTAATCACTTATTTAGATTTTATGATGTCTAATTATATTTCAGTTTTTTGTACACGTTCTTGGTCCAACTTGGGTCGTTGAGAATTGTTTGCTTTTAGATGTTTCGCTGCCAAGAAGTGTAAAAAGGAATTAACATAAATACTGTGCAATTCTAACCTCACCATGACAATAATGATGGTTTAGCATCAAACGCTCCTTAGTGTCAACAATATTCCTGGCGATGGCTATTATTATTATTATTATTATTATTATTATTATTAGCCGAAACATGTCGTAGTAGTAGTACTTTACATGTTAACCAACAGATCTGGAATTAGTTAGATATAAACATATACTCGATTACAGTACCTCACTGATGTTTTTCTGTAAAGTATCGGCTTTAATGGGTGTAGGCTACATTCCGACATGCTACACCTCTGTGAACGATTTAGTCTAGTTCCTCAGGAAAAGGACAACCCACATTTTCTTCTTAACCATCTAAAGCCCATGCCTTACTCCATCTTCAATCTGTTTTTAGGCGCGTTCGTAAAACCGAGAATAATGACTATTAACTTCGTCATGTCTGTCCGTCCGCATCGAACAACTCGGTTCCTACTGGACGGAATTTTATGAAATTTGATATTTGAGTATTTTTTGAAAATCTTTCAAGAAAATTAAAGTTCCATCAAAATCGGACAAGACCAACAGGAACTTAACATAAAGGCTAATATAAATTTTTGATCACATCTGGCTCTGTTCTTCTGAGAATAAAAAATGTTCCGGAAAAATTGTAGAGAAAATTGGAACACATATTTTATGCTCAGTAACATTTGTTTCTAAATTCGTGCCGTTTATGAGATAATGTGGAGAAACGGCGTAGAAAGGGTGAGGCCACAGATGACAACACAGCGCATGTGCATTGGATGCTGGATACCTAGGGATACAAATACACACTAAGGCTGTGTTAATTTTTGTTTTTCCACACCAACAATATTTGCACGAACGCGTTGTTACGTTATACGTACACCGCCTGTCTTCTAATAGTGAAAAATTCTGCATTCTGCCCACGTAATGTATTTACACTTTCGTGTACGATTCTTCTAACCAACATCAATTATTTTCCTCCATAGCCTTCACTAATAGCTATTCGTAGGGAAGCCACTGTTTATTGTGGAATGTAGAAAGTAACTTTTGCTATGCAAGAGAGGTGAATTCTAGACTTCCGAAATGTAAATCCCTTTAAAATGTTAATTAAACCAATTCTTGAATTTAAATTATGGCAAGGACATGCAAAAAAATTAGGTAAGTAATTAGAATATACACCCAGGAGACACACTGATCATACACCAAACGTCGCAAAGATACCACTCAGTAATTTTCTTTATTCCTACACTTTCCACGACGGTATACACGTTGGCCGAAATGATGAATCAACTTTAACAAACGTGGCGTCAGGGAATTCGAAGTCAAGTCCAAACAAAATTAAATCATCTTCACCTTTCTCTCCTGCTCTCCTACGCTACTTTCCATGGGAATAAAAGAAGAGTTAATTAAAAAGCACAGAAGAATGAAGTGGGAAGATTTTTCCTGCCTCTTTTGCTTCCAGTCATCTGCAGCTTTTCCTAATATTCGCTCGTGTCAAGTCCACCGAGAATTTCTGCAATTGACGGCTCGGAAAATGAAGTGTTCGTCTGCTCCCTCCAGTCCGCCCTTATTCTCTCCTCCATCATAACCACCCTCCTTTCTGTATTCTTTCTCTCTCTGTCATCTTATTCCATGTTTCGTTCCACGGAGTTGTCCCTAAACATTATTTCACCATCTGTCAAAAAGCATACAGGCACTGTAACTCAAAAATGTTATCACCATATCACTACTTTATTTTAAAATCATCGATCAGTATCTATTACTATATAGAAGTTAGATATAATTAAGGTATCGATACAGAAGATCTTGGAACGCAAAGCGGACAATTCGCCTACAGATGCACAGAGAATATGAACCCGAGGAACTGTACCTCCACTCCTCCATGCACATTCATAAAACGAGTACGCATATATTTACTTATCTACTCCGTACCACGAATAACATACAGTTCAGTCTAATATGGCTTAATCTGAAAGCCAGCCAGAACAGGGTAAGACGTACTTGGGCTAATTTCTAGATTCGTTTTTCTGAAACTTCGCTACTAAAAGAATAGTCTTTAAAGAAATAATAAAGTCCTGGGGGTTTACTGCCCTACGCAGAAACGATAGATGAATTCCCATAAAATTATCCTTGATTTATTCTCAATTTGATATAATGGACTGCTGTAGGAACTTCCGTGTTTTTCTTCAGTACTTAACGTAAAATGACATACTTCGAAGCGTAAAAAAAAAGTAATCGAATTCTGAAAGCGACAGCACAGTAAAACGTAGGATACATCAACTAATGTTCACACAACAGTTAATACGCTATGGACTGATTCGACATTAAGAGAAGACTTTCTACAGTCTGAAATACGTTGTCTTATCATGGCTCGACAGTTCTAGTGGGTCTAGGCCTCCTCTATAAGGTTCTCCATATCATTCAGTTAGACACACCACACTCGGCAGGAATTCTCTGGACGTGCGATCGGCCCGTCGCAGAGTCCTCTAACTGACAACACACAACACTCAGAAAAGGTGGACAGCCATGCCCTCGGCGGGATTCGAACCCTAAATTTCAATAAGTGAGCGGCCGCAGACACACGCCTAGACCGTGCGGCCACTGGGATCGGTAGCCGGTAACATAGCCTGTATTATATATACTAAGACTCAATATTCTAAGTATCAACCTTACGTCTCCCATGTAAATAAAAAATATCAGCTTAAGCAGGAGAGCAGGATAAAGACACGTCAGAAATTGCAATAACGTTAGTTCTTATGGAAAGACAATAAATTTCGTTGTAGATCAACTTTCCTGTACAACTAAAGTGTCAACATTACAGATAAACTCATGAGGCGAAAACTGTCTTGAAAAGCTAGCAATACGGAATTTCCCGTACTTTACGAAAACCGAATGTACACCACTGCGTTACCAATAGCATGTCAACTGCGCCATATTTCCAGATAAATCCATACCACACCTCTATCCCACGCCTTTAACATCCTTTTTAATAGTATCATCCAATCGACGTCAAATAATTCATAATCAGCGCCTTACCTCAGATTTCCCTAGCGCAGCTCGCACGCACAAGACACTACACTTAGGCCCTTTGTCCTTTTATTTGGTATATACAAGTTGTTGGTCATATATAAAACAAATGAGCAATATAAGTCTAGTAATCGTAAAACAAAAGCATGTGTCGGTGAAGCTTATTTTCCCATTCCGGGGTAAGGGTAAGTTGACCTGTGCAAGCCCCGAAACCCTAATGAGGAGTGGAGGCACAGCGCCACGGATTCTTAACTGCGGCAATAGATGGAGACGGGTGGTCAGGTTCACTCCCTGGCCGCTTTACGAACTGCAAGAGTTACCAGTACCCGACGAATGTTAGGTTGGGTCGGCCCCACAGACGATCTCGAAATTTACAGAAAAGGCCCTCTACCGCTCCCGGCAATCGAAACACGACCCGTCACATGTCCAACCTGCAGACTAGTCGTATAATGACCGAGCGTGGGTACGTTTAGGGGCTCAAAACGTTGTCGTACAGTCACTTTGTATTTTACGTTTAACGTGGGTCGTGTTAAACGATAGAAACTTCCGCGTAAATATTTTACAACAGTTTTACTACTACCTTTTCGGGCACAAAACAGTTACACAACATTCTATGAGGATGCTGTAAGGGGAAGGGGGGGGGGGGGTTCAACTGACAATCGTCACTCAGTGGAGGCTACTCCGCGTGACGAAACTTAACAAGACACAATCGCACCAACGAACGTGTCTTTTTTTACTTTCCCCTCTCGTTTCGTTTCCATGTTCTCAGGCCTTTAACAAACCCTGCCGTCGCTCAGGTAGGCAACACACACGACACATATCGGCAATCAATAATGCAGTCCTAGAGCAATGGCACCAACTACTGCTACACAAACAACATTAAACTACCAGCCTATCTGTCCTTCTCCTCTCTCTTCTTGTGCATTAAACTTCACAACCACCGGTGTCCTAGCACTATATTATTCACGATCTAAACAGCTGTAAAGTGAAGGAGGCGCTCACAGCCTCCACAACCCACTGTGAACTCGTCTCTCCAGTTCCGTTCCTCTCCATGTCTGTCTCATGCAATCGCCCAAAGACTGTATCCTTATCAGTACCGCAAAGAAAGTTGCTAAACACACTACAGCATTGATAACGGGCAAATCACAAAGAGGCTGGTTTCGATAAGAAATATAGATATTCTAAAAATAGATGTAGGAGCTATTACAGCACAAGATTACGCCCACATAAGATCTTTAATCTTTCCGCACTACAAGTACGCCTACTCGTGGCTCAAGGTCTGATAACGGTCATGGATTTTGGGTAGATAACTCACACCGACTACTAATACCGCACTCGAGAGGTAACCAGTATTTCGGCAATCGTATTATTTTGCGTCAAACATTCTTCCAGAGAATACCCGCGCTCCCTTGAGCGCCAGTGACGTGATCGTGATAGCTGGTTAAGAACAGGCGAATTAAACACAAGCACAGAATATCCTGTGTGATTTCAGGCTACCGCCGCGGTGTAAATGAGGTTTTCACACTTCTGGGATGTCACGCAGCGAAGAGTGGTCCAAGGACTGGACTGCTTGACCTTTGAAGATGGGACCAAAAGGTTGTCCCGAAACGTCGGTAATTAACTAACAATCTACCTTCGTAACACTCCAGAGGAACGAAGATCTCAGAGAATATCTTCTCTTACCGCTCGCTGACCGTCAGTGCACCCACAGTATGAATGAAGCTTTACGGATTAGGCAGTGTAGTAGTCTACTTCACTTAGGTACAGAATCTGTGTATAGCGCAGTGCCTGCTTCTGGCCGGTGGAATTCCAAACTGAGGGTTAGGAGCGAGTCACTAATGCTGGGACAGTGCCATGTTTCGTCCAATCCTTCTGTCCTTCCCCGAGTATGGCCTTATCACTATGAAATTCCAAGCAAACACCCACCCCTCGCCACTTCACCACACCCAGTAGGCTCGTCCGCCAGCTCCTCTAACTCATCTACGGGCCAAAAACCATGCAGTGCACTATAGTTCTTTGGACACTTGGTAGGGTACGTGACACGGGGGATAGGTCCATCGCAAGGCCTTTATTTATACAGACCAACACATACACAGTGAAACACGTACATACAGTGAAACCTGTCTTAAACGGAACTTGAATAGAAAGAAATCCTGTCATGAGCGAAAAACGTTCACAGTCCCGAGGGCCTTTAATTTAATTCCAAGTGTCTGTATCAAAAAGAAACTCTCAGCAAAGGAAAAAAATCCGGTCCCTCACGGTGCCGTTACAGGCAGGTTTCACTATGTATTCTTTCGCCGATAGACAGACAAACCCGCAAAACCACTGCTCAGACAGTAGAACGCTGTGTGCGCCTTGGATCGCTAGATGACAATAATCTGCGTCTACTTACACGCGATTAAATGCCGGTTTAAGAATCGATATTCTTATTATATTAACAAAATATCATTGGGCGAAGTGTGTCAAAATTATGCTACCACGTATACCAGTATACCAACATGTAAGAGAACTGCCATGTAACATAGAAAGTGACAACTCCGATTCATACAGCAGGAGCAAAAGAACTGCTGTAGCTCAAAGTATACGAAAATCTTCAAATATTCCAATATGCAAATCTTTAAATTCACCAACAGAGGAAACGTGTACTGACATTTGCAATCTTAACTACTACAAAATTCCACCTGTAACAGGCACTACGATTTTGTCTGAAAGCCCCTGGGCGTATATGATATTTTATAAAAAATGGGGACAATTAACAATTAGTACCGAAGTGGGCAATTAGCCACAACGAAATGGCAATATACGTTACTGGCCCTAAAAACTGGGAGTTGATAAGTTGGAGATATTGATACCTATCGGTCAAACACGAAGGGCACGAATGCCACATGCAACCAAAGTCAGTTTCATAAGCAATTTTGGTATATTTCTCAAAACATTAATTCAAGGGCAAATACAATTGGCAAGCCTCACACCTAAACTCTAAAGATGGGTCAAATATCTTCCAAAATGGCCGAACAAAGGTTTGTGTGCATTCCAAAAAGGTTTGTGTGTTTCAGTCCGGATGGACAATAATATCTTTAATTGCAGTAAACAGATAAATAAAATACACAGCACCCAGAACATGTACCCCATTACAGAATACATTTCCTCACTCTTGATGATATCCTCGAAACAGTCTTCTTTCTCAGAAGTGTAGCGCCACTCATTCTCAACCTAGGCACTCCAACGGGTCACTGATCAGCTTCACGTCCCAGTCGTTTTACCTCTGGAAGAGAAGGACAAACCCCCCCCCCCCCCCCCCCCCCCCCTTTTTTCTTTTGGGTGGTTTGGTGTTTTCTTCCTCCTTATTAAAACAACACCCCCTCCCCTCCACACCTCCACTCCACTACCCACACAACCCTC
>Ga0123357_10002137_pt1 | contig 21775 bp, 10 predicted proteins | sample TergutEmb28metaG_FD_89873 | JGI IMG/M metagenome (GOLD analysis project Ga0123357, IMG submission 89873) | Embiratermes neotenicus P4 segment gut microbial communities from Petit-Saut dam, French Guiana - Emb289 P4 | ecosystem: Host-associated > Arthropoda: Insects > Digestive system > Gut ... | reverse complement strand
ATCCGCGTGCGTGTGACACGCGGATCGGCCATGATCGACAGGATTGCGACGAGCCGTTTGGGGAGCATAGCTGCCCACATCACAAAAGCGGAAAAACGGCCAAATTAGATGCGCTTGCCCTGAAAGGAACGCCCATCTACACGTTTGGATACGATCCAACAACCAACCAACTAACAACGGTTACCGACTCCGCCAACAACGTGACCACTGTGGCGCGCAAAGACGGGCAAGTCACCATCACAGCGCCGCAGGGTCAGGTGACCACCCTCGCTCTCGATGCAAATGGATACTTGGCGAGTGTGACGAATCCCAATGGGGAGACCACGCAGCTTTCCCATACCAATACCGGTCTTTTGACGTCCCTGGTCGATGCGCGAGGTGGCGCACACCATTTCGAATACGACGCTGATGGGCGCTTGACCAAAGATGTGGATGCAACCCCCGGCTCTTCGGGGCAGCGCCTTTCCATGTCGTCGGACGACAACGGCTGGAGCGTCGACGTTACGTCGGCCGCTGACCTCGTCACGCGCTATCGGGTGGACCAAAACGGCGACTTTGGCGATACCGCCATTGTGGAGCGCCGCACGATGTCTCAAGGCGACATCTCCACAATCACCAATACAAAGAGCGATGGCTCCAAATCCGCCGTTCGGCCCGACGGAACCAAGATCACTGTCTTGGCAACAGCGGCCGATCCACTCTGGGGCGTGAGCGCGGCGTACAACCAAACGGTGCAATTGGATGTTGGATATCCCGACACCACTCATACGATGACAAAAACGGAGTCGCGAACGGCCACGATGGCCACCGCGGGCAATCCTTTCACCGTCACCGGCGAGACCATCACAACCACGGCGAGCGGCGCCGGAGTGCCGAATTCGGTGACCACAAGCGTGTATGCTGCAGGTCCTCCGGCGACGTGGACAACGACTTCGGCCGCCGGAAGACAGGTGCGCCAAACGCTAGATTCCCTCGAGCGCGTGACGGACCTAGCGGTGCTCGGCGCCGACCCAGTTGCGCTCTTTCCAATGCAATATCACTACGATGCGAAGGGTCGTGTCGATCAAGTGACGCAGGGAACGCGCGTTTACACAACGAATTACGATCCGGCCACGGGGTGGGTGGAGAGCACATCAGACCCAGTGGGGCTCGGCGTGAGCTACACATCGCGCGATCTCAATGGCCGCCCGCGCGTCGTGAACCTTCCCGGCGGCCGCAGCCTGGCTCTCAGCTACGACGCGAATGGCAATGTCGCGACCGTGACGCCGCCGAGCAAACCTGTGCACGGCTTTTCGTGGGATCCAGCGGATCGGATGTCGACATATTCGCCGCCGAATTTGGGCTTTGCACCCAAAGATACGACGTATGGGTACGACAACGACGGGCTCATGCTGTCGATGCTCCAGCCGAGCAACGCTGCCTCGTATGCGTACGATGGTTTGGGGCGGCTCGCCGAAGTTGGAGACACGACCAATAAGGTATTCGCCTACGACGGGCAGGGGCGGCTCGCGTCGATTACGACGAGCGATGGCGTGGCCATGACCAACACGTATGACGGCTCGCTGCTCTCGCGGCAAGCGGTGAGCGGCCCGTTCGCTCATGCCATCAACACGAGCTACGACAATTTCTTGCGGCCAACGTCGTGGGATATCGACGGCGCAAATCCTATCGCGCTGGCGTACGACGGCGATGGTCAGATCACGTCCACGGGTGGCATGTCTGTCACGCGGGGAAATAACGGGCTTTTGAAGAGCACCGCGGTGGGAACAATTACCGACGCATTCTCGTACAACGGATACGGCGAAGTTATCGGCCACACGCTGGCTGGTGCAGCCACGGGCTATGCTGCAATCTACACGCGAGATGCAGCGGGCCGCATTGATACGAAAACAGAAACCATTGGCGGAGTCGATTACAGCGAGAAGTACACATACGACGGAGCGGGCCGCCTCTGGCAAGTCTTCGTGAATGGCGCAGGCACGCCGTATCACGAGTGGACGTACGACGCGAACGGCAATAGGTCCGATGGGACATATGACGACCAAGACCGCCTGATTTCGAACAACGCTGCGGTTTTCGCATATGGCCCGAACGGCGAACTGTCGACGAAGACCGACAAAGCCTCGGGTGCGCAAACTGGATATGTCTACGACGCGCAAGGCAATTTGCGCAGCGTGACGCGTCCGGTGCCGGCGACGCCCATCGACTATGTGATTGATGGTCTGAACCGGCGCATTGGAAAGAAAGTCGGTGGTGCGCTCGCGCAGGGTTTCTTGTACGACGGCTCCAGCATCACCGCAGAATTGGATGCAGCAGGCGCGGAAGTATCGCGCTTCGTGTATGCGACGGGCGGAAACTCGCCGGACTTGATGATCAAAGGTGGCGTGACGTATCGCTTCGTGAAAGACCATCTTGGCAGTCCCCGCCTGGTGGTCAACGCTGCGACGGGTGCCGTGGCCCAGCGAATGGATTTTGACGAGTGGGGGAATGTGACGGCCGACTCGAATCCAGGGTTCCAGCCCTTCGGGTTTGCAGGCGGGCTATGGGATAGGGATACGGGCCTCGTGAGGTTTGGCGCGCGAGATTATGACGCGAGCACCGGCAGGTGGACGAGCAAAGATGCATCGAGATTCGACGGCGGGCTGAATTTGTATGGGTATTCTGGATCTGATCCGGTGAATTATATTGATCCAAGGGGTCATAATCCAGTTATTATCGCAGGTGCGGTTATCGGGGGAGTATTGAACCTTGTTTCGGAACTGAATAATCCATGTAGAACAACTGCCAGTCTTATTACGGCATTCGCTACGGGGGCTATCGTCGGCGCAGCGGGTGTGTTGATTCCAGGGTTGGGAGCGCCATTTTTTGCGGCACGGATGGCTGCGAATGCGGCGGTGGGATTTGCAGGTAATCTTTTTAGTCAAGGAGCGACGTATGCTGCGCGTGGGGGGAGGGGCGACTTCGGCGTCAGAAACGCTTTTGCGCAGGCTTCTGTACAAGGCATGGTTAGCGTTGGAGCCGCAGCCATCGGTAATGGTGTGGGACTCGTGCGTGGTCTTGATAAGCTTAGGAGAGGGGTCGACCCAGGAATAATCAGGAAGGCCGCAGACTTTGAGTCTGACTCCTTTACAGTCGGTATGGGTAGCAGCGTAAATGAGTATTTACCTGGTGATGCTGGAGGGGCGTATCCATATGGGGGAGACACTTCCTGCCCATGCCAGGGGAGTTTTCATTGGTGAGGAGTTGCGCTGAATTGCGCGAGGCACCCATGAATCGTGCCAACCACGCCCACACGGCGAGCCGACATGTCGGCATCATCAACATTTGCCGATGTTTCGAGGTCTCGACCACCCGATCATGATTCCCATCATGCCCCCGGGTGGTTCCGACCAGCCTCCCTCATGATCGCAATCATGGCCGGGGGTGGTTTCGACCACCAACCAGCATCCTCGGGATCATGCCGCCACGTGGTTTCGCGCAATTAGCTCCATGATCGTGAGTATGCGAAGGCGAGGTCTTGACCTACAACATGCCACTCAGTCGCACAACTTGGGGTGGTTCCGACCTCGAGGACCCTTGATCGGCATCATGGATCGGGATGCGACGATAGGCATTACGACGCGATCTTAACGCGATTCGGCATCGGCGTTGGGTGCTGAACGGCCTCGAGAGTGCGCCTCGTTTCATCGGCGCCTGAAACTCTGTCGTGGAGGAGTCCCGCGAGCGCGAGCCACGCGAGCCGATCGACGTCGCGCTGCCCCTGCTCCCAACGCGACACCGTTTCCGCCGCAACGCCAAGGAGCGCGGCAAGATCTTTCGCCTGCATGCCGATGACGTGTCGAACAAAGCGGAACGCGTCGCCGTCAACATTGCCAGTGCGTACGAGCGTGGTCGCGACATCGCGCTCGAGCCGCTCGATGGCGTCGGCTGGGAAGTAGACCTCGCCGCATCGTTCGCACGCGATCGCATCGATGACCCCTCGGATGCTTTTCTGCCCGATGCGGATTTCATGATCCTCCGTCGTTGTTTTCAGCGTTTTCGATCCGCAATTCGTGCACGTTTTCATGGGCATTCTCTCAGTAGCTAAAATTGACGTATCGTCAAGTGCATGTAGCAATTAAATCCCACCCATCGCGCTCGCCGCTCGCCAGGCGCATGAGGCCGACCGACAAAGAGGGAGATAGTGTGCTGCCCGCTGTTGCCCGTTGTGGCTAGATTGCGTTCATGGCACGTTCGAATATGAGGCGGTCATGATCCGAATCAGCCAAGAAGCCTTGCAGTCTCTCGCTCGCAAGTACATCTGGTGGAAGTCGCCCGACGAAGCAGTAGCCACTCCTGAGCGGGTCATCGCTCAGGTGATGGATATCGGCGATTATTCGGATGTTCAGGCGCTCGCTAAGTTAGTGGGCGATGAGGTGCTTCGAGAGGTTTTGACGAATGCGCAAGCTGGCCAGTTCAACGAGCGCTCGTGGGCGTATTGGCATTACCGTTTAGGTCTGGCGAGTGTGGGGCATGTTCCTGCCTTGCCTGTTCGCAGGTTCGTGTGATGGGTATGATCAAGTCCCGCATGGACATGTTGCCACCTGCGCAGCAACGCCTTTGGCCGCAACTTCGCAACGCGCCAAATCTGGGTTTTACGCTCTACGGGGGTACAGCCATTACGTTGAGGTTGGGGCATCGTAATTCGGTCGATTTCGATTTTTTTTCAGAAAAACCGATGGATCGCCAGGCCCTCAAAGCGGCTTTCCCATTCCTGACTCAATCTACCACGCTTCAAGATCAGGGCAATACTTGGGTTGTCCTCGCGACCCATGGTGTCAAAGTTTCCTTCTTTGGTAAGATTGCTTTTGGTCGAGTAGGTGAGCCAGATTTCACCGATGACGGTGTATTGCAGGTAGCCTCATTCGATGATTTGATGGCGACCAAGGTGAAGGTTGTACTTCAACGTGCTGAAGCCAAGGATTATCGTGATGTCGCGGCCATGATCAATGCCGGTGTGAGCTTGTCTCGCGGGCTTGCCTCGGCACGTTTGCTATATGGCCCAAACTTCCAGCCGAGCGAAAGCTTGAAGGCGCTCGTCTATTTCAGTGATGGAGATTTGGATACGCTCAGTAGCGCCGAGAAATCAACCCTCGTCGATGCCGTCAAAGCAGTGCGTGATCTTCCAGATGTGGCACTGCGCTCACATTGTCTGTCCGCACTTTCAACAGGGAAGGTTCGTGAGCGTGAATGAGCGGTTCAACAATTGAGCGGTTTTTTACGAAATTGCCGCGATATCGATTGCTTCAAGCCCTTGGCTGGCGCGATGACGCCCCAAGATCGAACCCCGAAGCGTTGGGCGAGGCAACGAGTGTGATGTCTTGCGCGCGGCCGCCTTGAACGCGGATCTCTCCGACAACGCCGCATCGCAAGGTGCGCGTTGTTTTGCGCGCGGCGACGTCCCCGAGCCTCGGCGGGTGCAAGGCGAGATCGCCAGCGCGCTCTCGGTCGTCGGACGTGGCAAGCGAGATCATCGCGCCAAGCGCTCCCGGTGCGACGGGCCGCACGACATCGAGCGCGAGGCCATATCCGCGTGAGGCTCGTCGGTGTACGAGCTCGGACGCCGGTACGAGCTTCGCTGTAACGTCGTGCGAAGGGCGCGAAATGGTGGCCGCAATGGCGCGTGCAAGCTCGACGAGCCACGGTGCATCTTCGCGAACGAGAAGAGTGGTTGGCGCGCCGCCCCAGCCTTGTTGCGCTTCCGGCACCCAACCAGGGCCGAGCGCGAGGTGCGAGAGGCGCGATGGATCGATGCCGTCGCAAAGACGCTGCGCGACGCCTGGCGCATCCCACCAAAGCGCGTCGCGACCCGTGTAGAGTACAGCCCACCCAACAGCGCCAAAATCGAACGGGCGTGATCCAACGCGTGGCTCGTGCAGGCCCGAACCGAGCCAGCCAACATCGTCGGTGCCGCGTTCAAAAGCGCGGAGCGACGAGGCGAGATCGGGTGCAGAGTGCACCATTACTTCGTCGAGAAATGCGGGGCCCCGTGCTGCCAGCGCGTTTCGCACGAGGACGACGCCATCGCCGCGCGCCATGAGCCTGAAAGGGCCCGTGCCGTCAGGTGATTCGGCCGAGTAATTGGCCGGAAGCATGGCGATTATGGGCGATGCAAGCGCCTCGGTGAGACGAGCGGCGCTACGAACTTTGAAGACCAGCGACGTGCCATCGACCTTTGGATCGGGAATGTCGGCGAGCCACGCGCGCCCGCCAAGACTACGAGCACGTGCAATGGCCGCGGCCGCGTCGCGCGCTTCGAAAGGTCGTCCCGTGGCTGTGCGCAGATCCGATCGCAAACGCACGCGCAACCGTGAGCCCTCGGGCTCTGGATCGGCCTCAGCGAGCGACGGCACGATGGCGGAAGTGTTGGCGTATGCGTAAAGCGTGTCGAAGAGCGCATCGCCGAAGATTGCGGCAAAGCCGTCGTCGAGGCGATGAGGGTCGACCGCGCCAATGGGCCAAGGCACACGAAGTGAGATGCGCCCGCTCGCTGTTGTGCGCCCACGCGCGGAAGCAACGCGCGGGACGAAGAGCCCGAGCGTCGAAGCAAGTGCACCCGCACAAAGCTGCCGCCTGCCAAATGGTCGACTAGCGGACAAGCCAGACCTCGCTGCCGACCACGGCGACGAGCGCTGGCACCCCTCGCTCTTCCGGAGGACACACCCCGAGAGCGCGCACGCCGTCTTTTGCAGCGAAGTGCAATCGCGGAACAAGAACCGACCGGTCGAAATTCAAACTCGACACCGTGATGGCGTCGTCACCCATGCTGTTCGTCGTGGTCACGACCTCGGCGATGCCGTCGAGATCGAGATCCGCAACTGCAATCTGAGCGCCCATGTCCTCCATGGTGGACGAATTGACTGCATTGCCAGCGTTGGCTGACGCAGGATCCGATGTGTCTTGCATGATTTGCCGAACACGAAGCTTGCCGCTTGGCTCGCGTGTCGCGGCAATTTCGCTGACGCTTCCGTTTTTGCCGACGAGCGCGAACGCCGAGGCTGCATCGTGTCTTGGTAATGGCAGCACGCCGACGAGCGCGGGATCGCCGTTCGCCTGAGCCTTGCAAACCACCGCGCGCCGGTCGAATGCCGCAGTCTCAGGAATTTGCATCATGCATGCATCGCCATCGAACCCAGGGATTGGTAGCCCCGTGAGCACGCGTTTCGTCACGAGGTTGGCATCGGTCACAACGCCACCGCGATCGGTCATGCCGAGGTAAATTTCGCCCGGATGTCCGCGCGGAGAAACAATCACGGTGCCAATGGGCTCACGCATGGGCACCGGAGTGCGAGCGGCAAGGCTTGCCCACGGCGCAGACTTTTGCACCTCGAATTTCCCGCCGCGCAATCGTCCGAGGCTCACGCGCTCGCGGCTTGCGAGAACGAGCTCGAGGCCGCCGTCGCCATCGATATCGCCGCAACCAACGGCGAGCACTTCGCCCTCGTCGTGCTTGGCTTTGTGAAGGCTCGCTTGTTCGAGCAAAATCGGAGAAAGAAACGTGCGCACCTCGGCATCGAGTGGCGCGCTCGCAAAGGCATGCGCGCGCGGGCCAGGCAAAGGTTTGCGGATCCTGTCCCAGCTGTTCGGCACGATGGGGTACAGGTCTGTAACGATACGGAGCGTGCCGTGCTCGATGCCTATCTGCACGTAAACGAGCGATGTTGCGCGCCCTCTTTCACGCCCTGAAAGACGACGTGCAACAGCTAACGTGGCAGGCTGCGGGTGCGCGCGCGCCGCGGTAAGGCGGCCTGCAAGTTGGGTTGCGAAACGAACCGCGAGCGCGTCGGACTTTGGTGCAGGCACGTCGCTGGTGATCGACGATGCAACGATCATGACGCCTGCAGGCAGCGGTCCGAGACCGAGCGCGATTTCGTTCACGAGGTAGGCGACGGCGCTCGCTCGCGGCGCCGTCGTTGGCGGGCTTGGCACCGGGCTCGCGTTGGCCGATCCCTCCGTGGCCACTGCAATGGCAAAAGCACAAGCGAATGCTGCCGGGCCGCGGAGCATGCCATTCACGGTGTGGCTCCGTCTTTTTCCGTATCGCCTGCATCGCTTGCATCGCCGTCTTCTTCGGAAGCAGAAGGCTCGGTTCCTTCGAGGAACACTTCGTCGATACTTCCTTCGGCTCCTTGCGCTGCATGCTTGCCGGTTTTCGGATCGATGGGGACAACGACAACGCCTTCTGGGTGCGAGAACTCGGCGCGAGGTTTGGCTTCGTGCGCAGCCTTCATTGTGGCGATCCACGCTGGCAGTGCCGTTTGCGCGCCCGATTCGCCCGAGCCAAGGGGTTTGTTGTCGTCGTAGCCGACCCAAACCACCGCTGTGATTTCGGTTGAATAGCCGGCAAACCAGGTGTCTTTCGACTCGTTGCTCGTGCCCGTTTTGCCTGCAACGGGGCGTGCGAGCACCTTTGCGCGGGCCCCTGTTCCGTGGTCGATGACGCTCTCTAGCATGCTCGTTGTCACAAAGGCCTCGGCGGGTTCGAGCACGCGCTGCAGAGGCGGCAATGCTTTCAAGGCAACGTCGCGGCCGTCTGGATCGACGATGCGCGTGACAATGCTTGGCTCTTCGTAGCTGCCGCCCGCGGCGAACGTTGCGTAGGCGCCTGCAAGCTCGATTGGGTGAAGCTCGTACGATCCGAGTGCGAGCGACAGATCGGGCTTGAGCGTGGAGCGAATGCCGAGCGCCTGGGCCCACGCAACGACGTTTGCCGGGCCAACGTCTTCGAGCACGCGCACCGCTCCGATGTTGACGGAGTTCGCGAGCACCTCGCGCAGACGCAGCGGATCGGTACCTTGGTAGCCCTCGTAGTTCGATGGCTTGTAGCCACCCGCGAACGTTGCTGGCTGAACGTCGACGAGCGTTGCAGGTGTGTAACGCCGTGAATGAATCGCATACGAATACACAATCGGCTTGAATGTCGACCCTGGCTGGCGTCGCGACTGGGTTGCGCGGTCGAGGCCGCCGGCGCCTCCTTCGTAGCTTCCAACGAGCGCGAGCACTTGCCTCGTGCGCACGTCGAGCATCACCATGGCCGACTCAGGGCCAAGCTCGAGGCGCAACGGCACCTTTGTCATGGCATGCGCGCTCTTGTCGCTGCCGTCGTTTTTGTCTGGCGCCACCGGCGCAAGCAGGCTTACGCGCAGTCTTGCGTCGACTTCGGCAAATTGGCTTGGCGGCAAATTTTCTGGATTGTAGCGCTTGTAATCTGCAAGTTTCACGGAACCAAGCACGCTGCCAACACGCACGTCGAGCGTGCCGACAACGTCATCGTGGCCCGTTACGACGCCGACGTATACCTTGTGCGAATCGAAGCTCGGTGTGCCTTCGAAGGCCGTCTGCGCGTGCGCCGCACGCTTTCCCTTTTGCGCAGGGGCTGGTGCTTTGAAAGGCGCGAGCAGTGCGTGGCGCTTGTCGTATGCCGAAAGGTTTTCGCGTAGCGCCTTTCGCGTGGCGGCTTGCATACGCGGATCAATCGTGGTGGTGATCGTAAACCCCCCGTGCGCCGCGCGTTGGGGGTCGAGCTCGAAGAGCATCTTTTTCGCGATGGAAACAGCTTCTGGAGCAAGCTCGCCTTCCACTTCCTGCGTTGGCGACAGGTTCAGCGGCTCGTCGTTTGCCGTTTCGTATTGTGCATCGTTCAAAAAGCCTTTTTCGTGCATCTGCCCGAGCACGAATGCCCGTCGCGTGAGGGCTCGCTTCGCATCGTGCCTCGGAGAATAGCTCTCTGGGCTTGCCACGATGCCGGCAAGCAACGCGGCTTCCGCTACGGTCAGCGCGCGCGCCGATTTGCCAAAGTTGTATTTGGCAGCTTCCTCGATGCCGTAGCGGCCGCTGCCGAAGTAAATGTGATTCAAATACAATTCAAGAATTTTGTCTTTGCGACGCCTTTTGCCTTCTTCGTCGCTTCCGCACGAAGGGCAAAGTTCTTGCTCGAGCCTCCGAGCGAGCAAAGCCTCGCGCATCTTCCGCCTGTAGGTTTTGTCCTGGGGATCGAGCAGGATATTTTTAATCACTTGTTGGGTGATCGTGGAACCTCCTTGGCGCATGCGGCCGGAGCGCAAATTGACGACGAACGCGCGTGCAATGCCAAAGTAATTGATGCCTTCGTGGTTGTAGAAGTTGGCGTCTTCGGCCGCGAGCACGGCAAGCTTCACTTGCGGTGGCAAGTCTTCGATGTGCACGAGGGTGCGTCGCTCGGTAAAAAGCTCGGCGAGCACAGATCCGTCGCGCGCAAGAATGCGCGTGACTTGCGAGGGATGATAGCCGCGCTCGAGCTCGGCGACACTTGGAAGATCGGCTTCGTAGTGCCGAACAAGAAGGTAGCCGCCAAGGGCAGCTGCAGTCAGCAGCACGGCGACCGCGACAGCGGCACGCTTGACCCACCGAATCGCGAGCAGCCAGGCGCGCTTGGTGCGCGAAGTGGTGGTTGTCGTCATGGGCGGCTGCGGTGAGATGAGTGGCGGCGGTGAGCTCCGGGGGGCAGGTGAAGAAGGGCGATCGGACGGCACAGCAACGTTTTTATTATCGCATGATTAGACGACCTCTTCGCAATGCTCGTCGAGCAGTGGAAGGCGCAACATTTCCGGAATGGATCGAAACGTCTCGTCGCCATGGTCGTCCGTCGTTCGCAAGAATGCCAGCTCGCTTGGCGCGTAGAATCCGACGCGTTCGCGGCGCCACAATTTGCGCGCCGGGAGGTAATTGGAATCGACCTCGGCGCGCGCAAGCACACCGTTCCAATACACACGGCGCCGTCGCGCTTCCGAAACCACGGAGCGAGGGAATGCGTTGAGAATTTTGTCGCCTAAAAGGGTCGCGCTGAAGCCTTTGCGCCGCTCGCCAAATCGCTCATAAAGTGTGTGCATCATGGCGATCATCGCACCAAGAACGAAAAACTCGCCTTGATTCCGCGCGAGTCGCAAGAGGTGCCCGTCGATTTTCAAGTCGAGCCCCGTTGGGCACAAGAGCTCGTAAAGCGCACCGAACTTTTCTTGGGCAAATTCGCCGGATCGGAAGGCGCTTCGCAGCGCAAAGTGCAGGGGCATTCGCCCAAGCGTATCGACCGCATCGACGCGTGCGCCTCGATCGACGAGCGTGGTCACGAGCTCAACGTTGCCAACATGGGCTGCCATCATGAGTGGCGTGAGCGACATCATGTTGCGGTGTTCGAGCCCGTAGCGCGCAACATCGGCGAGCACCTTGCCAGGATCCTTATCGCGGTACATCGGCAAGAAGCGTTCGGTGACCACGCTCACCATTTCCGTGAAACCCCTCGGCGAACGGTAATTGGTGCGGCGTTCGATGGCGTACGCCAGCGGCGACACGTCATGGAAGGCCGCGAACTCGTACAATCGCTGTTTCGCTTTGTTGAAGATGCTTGCCGGCGCAAACACCTTGGCGTGCGTGTCGTCAAAGCCCGCATCGTCGAGCACAGTCCACGGCACCGGCTGAGCACGTAGAATTTGCTGGCGAATGGCTTGTGCCTGCTCTTGCTTGCCCTGCAATTCGAGTTTGCGCGCCTCTTTTTGCCAATCTTCGAGGGACGATGCTTTTGCCGTGAACGTTGAAACATCCTCGGAAAAGAGGATGCGCATGAGACGGAGCAAGGGATGGGTTGCGTCGCTTTCGACGACGTAGATGGTTTCCACGGCGCGCGTGATCGCGACGTAAAGGGCATTCACGAAGAACTTGTAAAGTTCAAGCGATTTGTCTGTTTTGTCCTTTGCTCGCGCATACTCGAGCGCCGTCGTGTCGATGTCCGCAGGGGAGACACCTGCCGCGATTTCGCGGTACGCGGCGCGTTCCGTGGAGACGATGTCGTAAAGAACTACCGATTCGTATTCGAGGCCTTTCGCTTCATGAACGGAGAAGACGAGAGGTGTGGAAAATTTCTGTTTCGCTTCTGCCTTCTGGTCGTCCGACAAGACGATGACCGCAACCCGCGCCGAGCCGCGCATGCGTTTGTCGAGTTCACGCAGCACCGAATCTTTCTTGACGAGACCCGTCACGCGTCCCTCGATATCGGCCGTCGGATGCACGAGCGCCGTGCTTTCCCGATCGATCGATCCGAAGCGGGCATTTTTGATTTTCAACAGGGTGTTGGCGAGCGTGCACACCGTTCTGCTGCTTCGGTAATTCGCATCGAGGACGTGAATGGGCGCGCGTAGCGCAGCTTCCTCATGCGAATAAAAAAGGCTTTTGACCTTTGCCCAAGAAAAGAAATTGGGGTGGACAATTTGATTGGCATCACCGCAAAGTAGGAAGTTTTCTGGATCCTTGAGCACGCCAAGCACGAGGGAAAGCTCGGCGTTCGTGAGATCTTGTACTTCGTCGACGACGACGGCGTCGTAGCGACGTTCGGTTTTTTGACGATATTCGTGAGCGAGGAGATTAGGGTCGTAATATCCCTGTTCGGTAAGCCACGTTCGGTATTTGCCGAACCCTTGAAAGACCGTGCGTCGCTCGTTTGACCCGTAAATGGATTGACGGACGCCGAGTGAGCAATAGGTTTCTTCGTCGAGCGGTCCATCCGCCGAAGCGGTGAGAACACCTCGTAATTCTTCAAAGAGCTGGTGGGCATTCGTGAATCGGAAAGATTGGCGATGGCGCTCGAAAAAGGAACGAAAATCCTTCAAGGTAACGGCGCGACCTCTAGGAACTTCGATCGATTCGAGGAGCTTTCGGTAGCTCAGAAAATCGACACTTTGGTTGTCGTTTTCGTAGCCGTGTGCGAAATAGAGCGATGCCGCACTTTCGGCAAGGAATGCCGACTGGGTGACGTAGAGGACATTGCCACCGAGCTCGCGAAGCTTGGTGAGCGTGAGCGCGGTTTTCCCGCTTCCTGCGCACCCGACGAGCACGAGCGGTAGGGGAAGGCGATGCAATTCGTCTTGCCGATCGTCGAAGGAGATCGGTTTGTCGAGCATGTGAAACTCGAGCCGCCCAGGGTGCAGGTACCGAACCGGAGCTATGGCTGCATCGACTGCGGCGTCGTCGGCATCGTCACCAAGCATGCGCGCTTCGTCGATCTTCGCTCCACGCAAAAATCGCGAGCGATCGTAGGCATGCTTTTCGACGAGTTCGAGAGCGAGACAGGCCTTCTTGTCGCCATGCCTGACGAAGTGCAAAAGCAAGCGACTGTCGTAGTCGAGCCGCGCACGAAAGAGGTCATGTTGTTGAAGCTTTTTGACGTCTGCGCTGCGGAAGTCGTCGCGCTCGACGGCATGGCGTACCTTGTCGAAGGAGGCCTTCAATTGGCTCGGAACGTGGAGTCCAGCATAGGTGAGAAAGAGCACGAGCTTTTCCATACTACGCAACGCCGCTGGCGCGGATAAAGGTCGCGTAGCGCCGCCGGAGCAGAACATTGAGCGCGGGTGTGCGCCATGTTTACAGATGGCTGATGTATGCGTTGCACGATTGATGTATAGGCCTACCAATGCGGCCCTTTTCGCCGAACTCTCTTTACCAGCCCACCTATGAGCACGACGCATGCGGTCTTGGTTTCGTCGTCGATCTCAAGCGCGGACCTACCCATCGGACAGTTGAAATGGGCCTCGAGATCCTTCGGCGCCTTGCGCATCGCGGCGCGGCGGGCGCGGATCCGACCACCTCCGATGGCGCCGGCGTTCTCGTGCAGATCCCACATCGTTACTTCGAGCGAGTGCTCGCGCACGAAGGCAAAGAGCTTCCGCTCGCCGGCGACTACGGCGTTGCCCAATGCTTTCTCTCCCGCGACGACGCGAAGAGCCAACTGCAAATGCAGGTTCTCATGGAAGTCGTCCGCTACCATAACCAGAAGGTTATTGGCTGGCGCAACGTGCCTGTCGATGCCCGTGCCGTTGGGCCTGTTGCGCGCGCAACATTGCCTGTCATGCGGCAGCTTTTCATTGCTCGCATGTCGAATCGTGATGCCTTTGAGCGCACGCTCTTCATGATTCGCAAGCGCGCTGGCACGCTGTGCGCAAAGCGCGGGTATGGCGGCGACTTCTACGTTGCAAGTCTGTCATCGCGAACCATCGTTTACAAAGGTCTCATGCTTCCGGAGCGGCTCACCGAGTTTTACCGGGACCTTGGCGCCGACGACTTCGAAAGCCAACTCGCGCTCGTCCATTCGCGTTTCTCCACGAATACGTTTCCAACTTGGGAACGCGCGCATCCCTATCGGCGTATCGCCCACAACGGTGAAATCAACACGTTGCGCGGGAATCAGAATTGGATGCATGCGCGCGAATCGCTGCTTGCCTCGAGGCACTTCGCAGAGCACCTCGAAGACTTCAAGCCGATCATCCGTCGCGATGGGTCTGATTCGGCCTCGCTCGACAACGTCGTCGATTTCCTCGTCGCCGGCGGACGATCGCTTCCTCATGTGATGATGATGCTCGTGCCCGAAGCGTGGAGCACGCAGACGAACATGCCGGAGAGCAAGCGCGCATTTTACGAGTACCACGCATCGCTCGTCGAGCCGTGGGACGGGCCGGCGGCCCTGGCTTTCACCGACGGCAAACTCGTTGGCGCCACGCTCGATCGCAACGGTTTGAGACCCGCGAAATACGTTGTGACGAAAAGCGGCTTCGTTGTCATGGCAAGCGAATTCGGCGTGCTCACCTTCGAGCCCGCGGACATTGCGGAGAAGGGACGCCTTCAGCCAGGCAAAATGTTTCTCGTCGACACCGTGCAGCGGCGCATCGTTTCCGACGAAGAAATCAAAAGTGCCGTCGCTTCTGCGCAGCCGTATGGCCAGTGGGTCAAAGAAAACAAAATCGACCTTAGCGACTTGCCGCAGTCGCCGCCGCTCGTCTCCCTCAGCGCCCAAGAGCGATCAAGACTCGAGCGCGTGTTTGGCTACACGCGTGAAGATCTCCGCGTGCTGCTCTTCGCTATGGCACAAAACGGCGAAGAACCCATTGGCAGCATGGGCGCGGACGTGCCGCTCGCCGTGCTGTCCGACCGTCCGGTCACACTCTTTCGCTACTTCAAGCAGCAGTTCGCGCAGGTCACGAACCCCCCCATCGATCCGATTCGCGAAGATCTCGTCATGAGCCTTGTGAGCTGCGTTGGCGGCGAAGGCAATCTCCTCGAAGAAACGTCGTCGCAGTGTCGGCTTCTCGAGCTGCCGCACCCCATTCTCACGAACGAAGATCTCGCGAAGGTTGTCTTTGCCGGGCACAAAGACTTCCGAGCGACTGTTTTGCCCGCACTTTTCCCGGTTCATGCTGCCTCGAAGCAAGCCTGCGAGAACTTGCTGCGCGACGCCGTCTACGAGCTGTGCGCACGAGCGAGCCGGGCGGTCGACGAGGGTGCGAGCATTCTTGTCATCTCAGACAGGTCGGTGTCGGAGGCCGAGGCGCCGATCCCAAGTCTGCTCGCAGTTGCGGCTGTGCATCACCACCTGATTCGCGAGGGCAAGCGCGTGCGCGTTGGCCTCATTGCCGAAGCCGGTGATGCCCGCGAAGTCGCTGACATTGCGCTGCTCATTGGCTATGGCGCGGGCGCGGTGAACCCGTACCTAGCCTTTGAGGCCATCGCGAGCGCTGCTGAAAATAAGCTTTTCGGACGCGCAATCGATAACGCCACAGCGAAGAAAAACTACGTTTCTGCGCTCAAGAAAGGCTTGCTCAAAATCATGAGCAAGATGGGCATCAGCACCATCGCAAGCTACCAAGGCGCGCAGATTTTCGAAGCCATTGGCATTGCCCGCGACGTCGTTGCCGAGTTTTTCGTGGGTACGTCATCGCCACTTTCGGGCATTGGGCTCGCCACCATCGCGGAGGAAGCGCTTTGCCGCCATCGCGATGGCTTTGGCAACGGCACCGATCTCGCCGCAGATCTCGACATTGGCGGCGTCTACTCGTGGCGTAAAACTGGCGAGCGCCATCTTTGGAACCCCTCGAGCATCGCGGCCTTGCAGAAAGCCGTCCGTCTCGAGGACGCGGCATCGTACGACGAGTATGCGCGCTCTATCAACGATCAGGTGGGCTGCCCCGTCACGTTGCGCGGCCTGTTCGACTTTGCACCCGTGGGGCCCTCCGTGCCACTCGACGAGGTCGAGCCAGCACGCAGCATCGTCAAGCGTTTTGCCACGGGCGCCATGAGCTTCGGCAGCATCTCGAAAGAGGCGCACGAGAATCTCGCCATCGCGATGAACCGCATCGGCGGCCGCTCCAACACCGGCGAAGGCGGCGAAGACGAAGCTCGTTATGTGCATGATGCACGCGGCGACGTTCGCCGATCGTCGGTCAAGCAAGTGGCCAGCGGGCGCTTTGGCGTGACCACGCATTACCTTATCAACGCCGACGAAATTCAAATCAAAATGGCCCAAGGGGCCAAGCCCGGTGAAGGCGGTCAGCTCCCCGGGCACAAGGTTGATGCCGTTATCGGGCGCGTGCGTCACGCAACGCCTGGCGTAACGCTCATCTCTCCGCCGCCGCACCACGACATCTACTCCATCGAAGATCTCGCGCAGCTCATCTTCGATCTCAAAAATGTCAATCCGCGTGCGCGCATCAGCGTGAAGCTCGTGTCCGAAACAGGCGTCGGAACGGTTGCGGCCGGTGTGGCCAAAGCCCACGCCGACGTCATTTTGATTAGCGGTCACGACGGCGGCACGGGCGCCAGCCCCCTGTCGTCCATTCAGCATGCGGGCTCGCCGTGGGAGCTTGGGCTCGCCGAGGCGCAGCAAGTGCTGTTGCTCAACGACTTGCGCTCGCGTGTCATCCTTCAGGTCGACGGCCAACTCAAAACCGGTCGCGATGTGGCGTTCGCCGCCCTGTTTGGCGCCGAAGAATTCGGCTTTGCAACCGCCCCGCTCGTGGCCGAGGGTTGCATCATGATGCGCAAATGCCACCTCAACACATGCCCGGTGGGAATTGCCACGCAAGATCCCGCGCTTCGCGCCAAGTTCGTGGGGCAACCCGAACATGTCATCCGCTACTTCTTCTTCGTCGCCGAAGAACTAAGGCGCATCATGGCACTCTTAGGCTTTCGCCGCGTCGAGGACATGGTCGGCCACGTCGAGTGCGTCGTGCCTCGCAATGCTATCGAGGGCAAGGCCGAGTCCCTCGACTTTGGGCGCATGCTCGCAAAGCCCGAGGCGGGGGTCGTGCTTTGCTCGAATACCGAGCAAAACCACGGGATCGATCACATTGCCGATCGCACGCTCATCGAGGTTGCACGCCCGGCGCTCGAGCGTCGCGAGCATGTGCGTATCAGTTTCGGCATCACGAATGCGCATCGCACGTTTGGCGCGATGCTCGCCGGTGAAATCGCCCGACGTCATGGCGCACTTGGCTTGCCGGAAGGTGCCATCACGATCGATGTCGTGGGTACGGCAGGTCAGTCGTTCGGTGCGTTTGCTACCAAAGGCATGACGCTTTTGCTCTCGGGCGACGCCAACGATTACGTTGGCAAGGGTCTTTCGGGTGGCATCGTTGCCGTGTTTCCTCCGAAAGAATCCACTTTTGTTGCTGCCGACAACGTCATCGTTGGCAACACCGTGCTCTACGGTGCAACGAGCGGTCGGGCGTTTTTCGCGGGCAGGGCAGGCGAGCGCTTTGCCGTGCGCAACAGCGGCGCCATGGCCGTTGTCGAGGGCACGGGCGATCACGGTTGCGAGTACATGACGGGAGGCACCGTGGTTGTTCTTGGCAAGACCGGGCGCAACTTTGCGGCTGGCATGAGCGGAGGAGTTGCCTACGTGTTCGACGATGACGACACGTTCTGTGCACGCTGCAACATGGGCCTCGTCGAGGTTTCGGGGCTCGACGGCGAATGCGACGAGGGCGAAGAAGTGTTCCTTCGCGAGCTCATTGCCGAGCACGTAGAGCGAACGGCAAGCATGCGTGGCAAGCAGCTGCTCGAAGGGTGGTCTTCGGTACGCGCGCACTTCAAGAAAGTCATTCCAACCGAGTATCGGCGCGTTCTCGAGCAAGCGAGCCTTGCAGCTACGCTGAACGCGCCGAACACGGGCGTAGCAGCCGCGGCAGGCGTGGCGGACGTAGCCTCTGCGCCGAGAGGATCGGGAACCAACACGTCACACCTCAAGCTGGTGAAAGGCTGAGTCATGGCCGATCCGCGTGGTTTTCTCAAAGTCAAACGCAGTAAATCGTCCGAGCGCGCGCCGTTGGAACGAATTGCAGATTACACAGAATTCGTCCACGAGCCTTCGGCCGATGAACTTGCGGCGCAGGCGTCGCGCTGCATGGATTGCGGAGTTCCCTTTTGCCACCAGGGTTGTCCTCTTGGCAACGTGATCCCCGAGTTCAACGACTTGGTTTGGCGCGGGCGAATGGACGAAGCCGTGCGCGCGATCCATGCAACGAACAACTTCCCCGAGGTGACCGGGCGCGTCTGCCCAGCGCTGTGCGAGGCGTCTTGCGTTCTGAATATCAACCTTGCGCCTGTTACCATCAAAGACATCGAACGCGCGCTCGCCAACGAGGCATTCGCGCCTGGTAGCGCCGCTTTGGCACCAAGGGTTGCGAGCGAGCGCACGGGCAAGAAAGTGGCGGTTGTGGGCTCGGGCCCTGCCGGGCTTGCAGCGGCGCAGCAGCTTGCGCGTGCTGGGCACGACGTCACGCTTTTCGAGCGCGCCGATCGCCTTGGCGGGCTTCTTCGCTACGGCATTCCTGATTTCAAACTTGGCAAATCGATTCTCGATTTGCGCTGCGCGCAAATGCAGGCCGAAGGCGTTATTTTCCAAACATCGACCAACGTTGGCGCGGCCGACCTCACCCAATTCGATGCCACGGTGCTTGCCCTTGGTGCCCGCGTGGCGCGCGATCTGCCCGTGCCTGGTCGTGATCTCGGAGGCGTGCACTTTGCCATGGAGTTTTTGGAGCAGCAAAATCGCCGCGTGGCGGGTGACACGATCGACGAGGCGCACGCCATCGTTGCTACGGACAAGCACGTTGTCGTCGTTGGTGGCGGCGACACGGGCTCCGATTGCGTTGGAACGTCGAATCGCCAGCGCGCGAAAAGCGTCGTGCAGCTCGAACTTTTGCCAAAGCCGCCGCTTTTGCGCATGCCGGACAATCCGTGGCCAGCATGGCCGCTCATTTTCCGCACGTCGTCTTCGCACGAGGAAGGCTGTGAGCGCGAATTCGCCGTCATGACAAAGGGCTTTGTTGCCGATGCGAGCGGAGCGCGCGTCGCGAAGCTCGCGGCAGCTCGCGTGGAGCTCATTGGCGGAAAAGTTTGCGAGATCCCGACGAGCTCGTTCGAGATCCCGTGCGATCTTGCGCTGCTTGCAATGGGCTTTACGGGACCGGAGAAGAGCGGGCTCATCGCCGACCTAGGCCTTCTACTCGATGCGCGTGGCAACGTCGTAACCGACTCGCAAGGCGCCACGAACATTCCGGGTATTTTTGCGGCGGGCGATGTGTCGCGTGGTCAATCGCTCGTGGTTTGGGCAATCGCCGACGGCAGGCGCGTTGCCAGCGGCGTGTCGGCGTTCTTGCGGGCTAGCAAAGCTGCATGACGTTCCGATGTTGTACTCCTTAGTGGAGTACAACATCGCTTCCGCTTCGTCGCTGCGAGTGGTTGCGCTCGTAGCAATGTGTGGGAGACTGAGGCTCCGTGATGACTCGAGCCAGGACGACAAGCCGATTCTTTTCACGACTTCATAAGGCCGATCTCGCGCGTGCCCTTGCGGTCGTAGTGATCTTCGCGATGGTGCTGCTCCACGTCGGGCTTGCGGTTGCCTCGCGCCCGGGAGGTGGCGGATCTTTTTCGGGCGGAAGCCACAGCTCCGGCAGCTCGCATTCTTCCAGCGGCAGCTCGCATTCTTCCAGTGGCGGCTGGCATTCCGGTGGCGGCGTGCATTCCGACAGGGACTACATTCACCTCTCTCCGAGACAAGCTGCTTTCAGCGCGGTCCTTGTTTTCTTCTTCTGGATTTTTGTGATCGCGAGCGTTGCAATCAAACACCAGCAGGGAAAACGACTCATCATCCAACGACGCCCCTTGCGGTTCAACAAGGTCGCGTTCGACACCATCCTCGGTGTGTGGGGGTTACTATTTTTGAGCTTAGCTTTTTTCTTAGTGCTCCTGCCAGAGGAGTGGGCCGTTGTCATCCCGCCATGGTCCCCCGTCATTCCCATTGTTCCTCTCGTGGGCATGGTGCTTTTTTCCAAGTATTTGATGATGGATGACGATGACAAGGAAAAGGAATGGACGGCAGGGGCAGGCCAAACGCCGCTGCCGACACCGATACTGATACCGCCGCCGCCGCGTGCGAGCCTCGAGCAACTCCGGCGTACTGATCCGGCATTCTCGATCGTTGTCTTCGAAGACTTTCTCTACTTTCTCTACGCCGAGATGCACCGCGCGCGCGGAGCCTCCAGTCTCGACGCTCTCGCACCGTATCTTGGCGACAGCGTGCGCACTACGCTTCACAACGACGGTTGCGTCGCGGAAGTCACAGGAATCATCATCGGCGCGATGAGTTACGAGAGCATCGACATCCGCGCCGATGGGTCTGCCAGAATCGTGGTTCTCGTCGAATCGAACTACGTCGAGCGTTATCGCGAGCAAGGCGAAATGCGCTTCTTCGTAAAAGAAGAAATCACACTCGAACGCTCGGCCGAGGCTCGCTCACGCACCCCGGACAAGGCACGCACCCTCAACTGCCCGAATTGTGGAGGCCCACTGTCGGCCATACGTGGCAAGACGTGCGCCTATTGCCATACGCAAATCGACAGCGGCACCAAAGACTGGGCGATAACAAGCCTTCGAGTGCTCGAGCGTGAGGGGCGCGGCCCGTTGCTCACGTCGAGCGTGGAGGAGCAAGGGACGAACCTTCCGACCGTGATCGATCCGAACGCGCGCGCGGTCTTCGCGCAGATCCAGGCCAAAGACCCAACCTTCGACTGGGGGCGCCTGGAGCAGCGCATAGGCCTTATTTTCCAGGAGTTTCACGCGGGTTGGGTGGGGCGTGATCCGGCGAGGATGCGTCCGTTTTTGAGCGACAACTTGTTTCAGTCGCAGCTTTATTGGATCGACTTGTACCGAGCGGCAAAGTGCATCAATCGCACCGACGGTGCACGCATCACGCGCCTGGAGCTCGCGAACGCGACGACCGACGCGTACTACGATTCCATCACCGTGCGGATGTACGGGACGGGCCTCGACTTCACCATCTCCGAGGATGGGCAACTGCTTTCTGGAAGCAAAGACTGGCCGCGCGCCTACTCGGAATACTGGACGCTCATCCGCGGCGCGCAAAAGACGACAACGGACAAAGGCGATGAGCAGTGTCCCAACTGTGGCGCGCCTCTAAACATCAACATGGCGGGCCATTGCCAATACTGCGGGGTGAAGGTCACGAGCGGCGAATACGACTGGGTCCTGTCGCGCATCGAGCAGGACGAAACGTATAGGGGGTAGCCCGCTTTTGATTTGACGCGATTTCATCGTTGGCGGCTCCTCAAAGCCAGAAGAGGCTGTTCCGGTCCGCTCCTAGCCGAGCCGTGCGAGGCTGTGTACGTGTGCTATACAAGCACACGTACCTCGCCGCCGCCTCGAACTCGGGTCAACTTGAAAGCGGTCTAGTTCGACGCTTGCAGCTCCTCGTAAAGCGCGCGCTTTCTTGCAAGCTACCAGTACGGTTGTCCATATCAGCGCAAAGAAGGCAGCACGTCACGCGATGGGCAGATCCCCGTCTTGTATGCCCTTGTCGTAAAATTCCTTGCATCGTCTTGCAGCGGGGCCATACTACATCGCCATGATGCGGCTAGTT
>Ga0123357_10002136_pt1 | contig 21782 bp, 15 predicted proteins | sample TergutEmb28metaG_FD_89873 | JGI IMG/M metagenome (GOLD analysis project Ga0123357, IMG submission 89873) | Embiratermes neotenicus P4 segment gut microbial communities from Petit-Saut dam, French Guiana - Emb289 P4 | ecosystem: Host-associated > Arthropoda: Insects > Digestive system > Gut ... | reverse complement strand
TAATTGGTAACGTATGATTTTTGCACATCCCGCCTATTTTTTATTACTGCTCCTGCTTATTCCGATGATTGGGTGGTATATTTGGAAACTGCGTAAATCGCAGGCTTCTATTCAATTATCATCTATTGAAGGATTCAGCAAGGCGCCGAATACGCTTCGTACCTATTTGCGTCATATTCCGTTTATCCTGCGAATGCTGGCGCTTGCTTTTTTAATCATCGCTTTGGCGCGTCCTCAAACGACCAACAAATGGAGCACAGCCACGACTGAAGGAATCGACATTATGCTGAGCGTGGATATTTCTTCTTCAATGCTGGCTATGGATTTGCAACCCAACCGGTTGGAAGCCGCTAAAGATGTAGCCGCTTCATTCATTAACGGACGCCCGAACGACAATATCGGTTTGGTAGTTTTTGCCAAAGAAAGTTTTACCCAATGCCCGCTGACGCTTGATCATGCCGTTCTCTTAAATCTCTTGAAAGATGTGAAATGCGGTATGCTTGAAGACATGACGGCTATCGGGCATGGTTTGGCGACTGCCGTCAGCCGTTTGAAAGACAGCAAGGCAAAATCCAAAGTCATTATTCTGCTGACGGATGGTTCAAATAACGCAGGAGAAATCGCTCCGATGACGGCAGCCGAAATAGCCAAGACTTTTGGAATCAGAGTTTATACCATTGCCGTAGGTACGAATGGAGAAGCGCCTTATCCGTATCAATCCGCTATGGGAGTTAAAATCATTCAGATGAAAGTCGAAATTGACGAAAAGATTTTGACCCAAATTGCCCAGCTCACCGGCGGACAGTATTTCAGGGCAACCAACAACAAAGCCTTGAAAGCAATCTACCAAGAGATTGATCAAATGGAAAAAACTAAAATGAGCGTTCAGGAATACAGTAAAAGATACGAAGAGTATGCGCTCTTTGCAATGATTGCATTGTCGTTTTTTCTGTTGGAACTGTTGTTGCGATACGCATTATTAAAAAATATACCCTAAAATAATTTGTTTATGTTTAGATTCGAACATCCGGGTTATTTATATTTATTATTTTTGCTGCCGGCATTTTTTGCCCTCTTCTTATATGCGGTATATGTTAAGAAAAGGAATTTGAAACGGTTTGGCGATCTGAAAATCATTCGCGACCTGATGCCGGACGCTTCCCTCCAAAAGCAATACTTAAAATTCGGATTATTGTTTGCCGCGCTTGCTTTGTTTATTTTAGTAATTGCAGGACCTCAATTCGGCTCCAAGTTGGAAACTACGAAAAAACAGGGAATCGAAGTAATGATTTGTTTAGACGTATCCAATTCCATGTTATCGACTGACGTTTCTCCCAGCCGGCTGGAAAAATCCAAGCAAATACTGTCCAAATTAATTGATAATCTGAAAAACGACAAAATAGGGTTGATTGTCTTTGCGGGAGACGCTTACATTCAACTGCCCATTACTTCGGACTATGTGTCGGCGAAAATGTTTCTGTCGTCCATCAATCCGGCAATGGTGCCTGTGCAGGGAACGGCTATCGGCGCGGCTATTAATTTAGCTGTCAGGTCGTTTACCCCTAATGAGAAAACGGAAAAAACAATCATTTTGATTACCGATGGAGAAAATCATGAAGATGATGCCGTTGGCGCTGCAAAAGCCGCTGTTGATAAAAAAATCCGCGTAAACGTATTGGGGGTAGGCTCCGAACAGGGAGGACCGATTCCTGTCCCTGAATCAAACAGTTACCAGCGCGATCAAGGCGGGACTATGGTTGTTACCAAATTGAACGAGCAAATGTGTCAGGATATTGCCGTCGCAGGAAGCGGTTTGTATGCAAGAACCGACAATACGAATAACGCGCTGAAAGTTTTACAGAAAGAATTGGATAAAATGGGAAAATCGGAAGTAGATAGCAAAATTTATACTTCCTACGATGAAAAATATTATGTTCCCGCTTGGATTGTATTATTCATTCTGGTGATAGAATTTTTTGTACTTGACAGGAAAAATCGAGTATTAAGCAGGTTTTCAAAAGGGTTTTGGACAATTAAAAATTGATAATTGATAATTGACAGTTAAAATTTGGGAATAATAATATGAAACAAATAATAGTAACATTATCGTTTATTTTAGTCTTTTCACTTTCTGCGTTTTCTCAAAAGCAAGTGAGGAAAGATTTGCGGGGCGGGAACAAAGACTATTTGAAGGAAAAATATACCGAAGCGGAGATTGCCTACCGGAAAGCTTTGCAAGCGAACGCCCGTTCGACTGATGCAGCCTACAACCTTGGTAATTCGCTCTATAAACAAAGTAAATTTCCGGAAGCGGCGGAACAGTATCAAGCTGCCGTTTCGGATGAAAAAGACAAAGAGAAAGCGGCTACGGTTTGGCACAATATCGGAAATGTTTTTATGAGCGGCAAAGACTACCAGAAAAGTATTGAAGCATATAAACAAGCCCTCCGGAGAAATCCGCAGGACGATGAAACGCGGTATAATTTGGCTTTAGCTCAAAAGTTGCTGGAAAATCAGCAACAGCAGAATAAAGACCAGAATAAGGATCAAGATAAGGATAAAAATAAGGATCAAGATAAAAAAGATCAGCAGCAAAACAAAGATCAGAATAAGGATCAAAATAAAGATCAGCAACAGAATAAAGATCAACAGCAACAGCAACAGCAACAGCAGCAGAATCAGGAACAGATGCAACAGCAAAACGCCGAACAAATTCTGGACGCTATGATGCAAAATGAACGCGACACGCAGGAAAAAGTGAAAGCGCAACAAATACAACAGCAAAAACAACGTAAAACAGATAAAAATTGGTAATTTAACGATAAAATAAAAATGCGAAAGTTATTTTTCTTATTTGCAACATTTTGCTTGGTCAGTCCGGATATTTTCGGTCAGGATATTTCGTTCGTAGGAACGACTGAGAAGGTGGTTGTTGTCGGTCAGCAATTTCGAGTAAATTATACATTAACGACAGGAGGCGAAAGTAGAATCTCACAACCCAGCTTACCGGACTTGAAAGACTTTACTAATGACTTTGGTCCGACTCTATCCCTTCAATCTTCGTCCACAAATTTTATTAATGGTAAAGTGACAAGCCAATCGACAAATGTTTATACTTATATTCTTACGGCAAAAAGCGAAGGAACGCTTACTATTCCTCCGGCTACGATTAAAGTAGGAAACAGCGAGTATAAATCCAATGAATTATCGGTCAAAGTTTTGCCGCCCGATAAAGCTGCTGACGCCGCTGCAGCCAATTCCGCTCAACAGGGAGTGCAAGGACAACCTTCGGCTTCTTCCGGTGAAGTTTCTTCCAACGATATTTTTGTAAGAGCAATCGTATCTAAAAATTCCGTATATGAAAATGAAGGTTTTTTAGTTACTTTCAAACTATATACTTTAGTTGATATCGCCGGATTTGACAGTTCTCCTAAATACCCTGAATATGATGGATTTATAGCTCAAGAAATAGATATGCCTGCCAACGCGCAATATGTGCTGGAAAATTACAATGGGCGTAACTATCGCATGGCAGTTCTAAAACAAACCATTTTATATCCGCAGCGTTCCGGTAAAATAACAATTCCTTCCGCTAAATTAGACGCTGTAGTAAGGGTTCGTACCCAACAACGGCAGCGCAGTTTTTTCGACAGTTTTTTTGATATGACTCAGGATGTAAAGCGCACGCTAACTTCAAGTCCTGTAACAATCGACGTTAAACCGCTTCCGCAAGGCAAACCGGCTTCTTTTACCGGAGCGGTCGGCGACTACAACATGACGTCTTCCATCACTTCCACTCAACTGAAAACAAATGATGCGGTTACCGTTAAGATAGACATTTCAGGAAACGGCAATCTTAAATTGATTAAAAATCCGGCAGTCACTTTTCCCAATGATTTCGACGTAATGGATCCGGAGGTTGCAAACAATACGAAAGTATCGCAGTCGGGCGTAAGCGGGACAAAAACCATTAAATACAATGCAATTCCGCGATATGCCGGCGATTTTACCATCCCTAAAGCCGAGTTTTCTTATTTTGATGTAAAATCGGGAACTTATAAAACATTAACAACCGATGAATACCAGTTACATGTAGCGCAGGGTTCTGCCGGCACGGGAAGCAATATGCCTGTCGTTAATGCGACAAATAAAGAAGATATTCGTTTTCTGGGGAAAGATATCAGGTATATCAAAACAGATCCGGCTAATTTCCACAAAGGCGATTTCTTTTTTGGAACTTTCGGCTATCTGTTGTTCTACATAGTTCCGGTATTATTGTTCCTGCTTTTATTCTGGATTTATCGCAAGCAAGTCGCTCAGAATGCAAATATCGCTTTGATGCGGACGAAGAAAGCCAATAAAGTCGCTGCCAAACGTTTGAAAACCGCCGACAAATATTTGAAGGAAAACAAAACGGAATCGTTCTATGATGAAACGTTGAAAGCTGTCTGGGGTTATTTGAGCGATAAATTGAATATTCCGGTTTCAGAGTTGACGAAGGATAACGTAGATGCAAATCTTGTAAAATACGGCGCATCGGAAAATCTGATTCAGGATTTCAGGAATATTCTGGATACCGCTGAGTTTGCACGGTTTGCGCCTGCGCAGGGAAGCGGAAAAATGGACGAATTGTATGATGCAACCGTTCAGGCTATTGATAAAATGGAAAATACAATTAAAAAATAAAGGAGAAGAAGATGAAAAAACAATTTTTTATCCTGATAGCGATTCTTTTCACGATATTCAGTCTTTCGGCGCAAAACGCATTGCTTAAACAGGCGAATGACGCTTATGCCAAAAATGATTATCAAACGGCAGCCGGTTTGTACGGACAACTGCTGAAAGAGAACGGAGAATCGGCGACAGTTTATTACAATTTAGGCAACAGCTATTATAAGTTGAATAAAGTCGCTTTAAGCATTTTGAATTACGAACGGGCGCTTTTGCTTGAGCCGGGAAACGGCGATATTCGATTTAATCTGGAAATTGCCAAATTGAAAACTGTTGATAAAATTCAGCCGATTGACAACTTCTTTTTAACCGAATGGTTTCGCGATGCGCAAAATTTACTGAGTACCGATGCTTGGAGCAAACTCAGCATCGCTTGCTTCATTTTACTGATAGTTTGCTTGTTTGTCTTTTTCTTCGCCCGTCTGACTTTTATCAAGAAGTTAGGATTTTTTGCCGGCATATTGCTGCTTGCGGTTGTTATTTTAGGAAACTGTTTTGCATATAATCAAAAACAACGCTTAACCCAGCGCAACGAGGCGATTATCTTTGCTCCGACAACGACAATCAAGAGTTCGCCTGACGCCAGCGGCACCGATTTGTTTATTCTGCACGAAGGCACAAAAGTCAAATTAAGAACCAAATTAGGCGCTTGGAACGAAATTGTTACGGCTGACGGAAATGTAGGATGGATCAACAATTCTGATCTTGAAATGATTTAACCGTCTGCGCCACTTCTTCCATCAGCCATTTAGGCGTAGAAGTCGCGCCGCAAATGCCGACGGATTCGGCATGAATCAGCCATTCGGGGTTGATATTTTCCGGAGCGGAGACTAATAACGTATTGGAATTTGCTTTCAGACATTCTGCAAATAAGACTTTTCCATTGGAACTCTTTTCACCGGCGACAAATAAAATCAAATCATGACGGGATGCAAACTTGCGGATATTAGGTATGCGGTTGGCGACTTGCCGGCAGATTGTATCAAAATATTTAAAGTTAATTTCCGGATTGATGCGGGTTTTAATTTCTTTCACAATTTCCTGAAAATCATTGACCGACATCGTAGTTTGAGAAAACAGGCAAATAGGACGGTTGAAATCTAACTGCTTCAAATCGGATTTACTTTCGATTACGATGGCTGTCCCGTCGGTCTGACCGACTAAACCGTTCACTTCGGCATGTCCGTTTTTTCCGAAGATAACGATTTGAGTAGCATGTCCGTTCGCTTCGCTGTAATATTTCCTGATTTTCCGTTGTAATTGCAACACAACAGGGCAAGTAGCGTCGATGATCCGGATTGAATTTAATTGAGCCATTTCATAAGTAGAAGGCGGCTCGCCATGAGCGCGCAGCAACACTTTTTTATTTTGCATCGCTTTCATTTCCTCATGGTTAATCGTTCGCAAGCCTTTCTTTTGCAGTCGGGCTACTTCCTGACTGTTATGGACAATATCGCCCAAACAGTAAAGGTCTTTATCGTTGGTTAATTCTTCTTCGGCATTCTTAATCGCATTCACGACTCCGAAGCAAAAACCCGATTCTTTGTGAATTTCAACTTTGAGCATAATTTTATTCTGTTTTTTTACATTGCCGCCATTATATGTTCCACTTTATCGGAACGAGCAACCAACCGCCCATCTACTAAAATATAAAATCCTTTCCCACGATTGTATTTATTCCCTGTCTTATCCCAACATACAGTTACAATTTTCCCATGATACGACACATTGTCCAAGCAAAACCAATCCCATTTTTCCTGTGGAATTAACGGATTAATTTCCAGCACACTGTCGCATCGCGGACGCAAACCGATCAGCCCTGAAATTATTAAATCGTTGAAAGTGGAATGATTATAATAACGGCTTCGCTCCTGATCGCCTTTCAGCCAATAACCGGTGATTTCGTCGAGGTATTCCCCGACATACGGACGTCCGCGATGGTATTGAGATTCTACATATAGCTCCATCAAACGGAAAAAAGTTGAATCGCCAATAACCGGATCGGGATAATTATTCATATAATTAGCCAATGCCGTGAGCGTTTGCGATGAAGCAAAGGGCCATATTGCGCCGTCCCATTCGCAATTACAACATCCGTGCGAACGAAATTCGGGGCTGCGGCGCTCGGCTGTGGTCAAACCATAAGGGGCAAGAAAACCTTTTTCATCCGTTATTTGTTTCCATGCGGCATCATATATTTTGTTCTGATCGGGCATATTGAAATACCACGGTAGATAACCGATAGCTTCGCGTACCGGAGCAAATTCTCCGGGTTTTCTCAATGTTTCAAAAAAGATACTGTCCTCATTCCATAATAGATTTTGTACGTTATTTTTTATCTGAATGGCTTTTAAATTATACTTTTCAGCCAACTCCTGATCGCCTGTCATCTTGGCAATTTCGGAAAGCGCCATGGCGTTTCCATACATATAGCTATTGATGGTGGGGCGGGCATATTGCTTTTTCCGTCCGCCGCTGATAGATTCTTCCATTCCGTCTCGCACATCTTCCTGCCAATACAGTCCCGAAGGTAATAAATGATCATCCCATGCGGCAAATTCTGTTTCCAAGTCGGGAAACATATTCATCAACCATGCGCTGTCGCCATCTACTTTGTATTTATTGAAAAGCGCATCGGCAGTCCAACTGCTGAATTTACGCAATGTACGCATGGGTTGTCCCTCGTTTCCGCGATACCACGCATGGATGTCCTGATTGATATAATCTTTGTCGCGCAGCCAGCGGGATTCATAAACATGGTGTCCGATGGCGCAGGCAATCATGTTGTATTTATCGGCATACGAGCGGGGAATCAGAAATTCGGTTATTACGTATCCAAGCGGCGTTTTTTCGATGTGCTTCCGAAATGTCCACCAGCGATAATAATAGATTTCCTCAAAGTTTTTTTGCGGACATTCAAACAATGGAATATTGCTTTTCATCCATTCCCAAGACTGACTGTCAGGAATTGCCTGCGCTATATTCTCATCTTCCATTGCATTGAAATATTCTACGTAATGACGAAAATCTTCTGCATTCAAAACTGCAGCGGTTGGCGTTGACGTTCCGGTTTTCAGATATTCAATATAATAGGTTGCAGTTGGCTCGCATTCGTCGGCAAACGGCAGATCCGCATCGCTCGTATAAGGACTGTTCGCTGTCGGAATTTCCGGAAGATCGCCTGTGCGAAAAACTACCCGTTCGATAGATTGAATCGGCGCGAAGAAAAGGCGGGTCATTTGTTTATCATTGACTTTCAGGGTTAAACTGCGCGTTTCTACGGACAGATGAATCTCAAACCGGTAAATTGTATTGGGTTTGTAATTTAATATATTCGTATTTTTATAATTTGTTTTTATTTTTAAGACGCCATCCTTGTCGAATATCAATCGGGTACAGGCTTCTCCTGTGCCGTTCTGAAATTCGATTTGCAGATTTCCTTTATCATTTTGCATCGGTTTGACAGCAAAAGAGACTTCGAGTTCGCGAGATTCAGGGATGATTTTTTCAGCTTTGGCATAATCGAATAAATCGCTGTCCTTCAAAGCTAACCATCGTTCCCCATCCTGTTTTTCTATCCTGACGGGAGCCTGCAGCGGACTGTAAATATTCCATGTATCCAATTCCTTTCCTTCCGGGAGTTCATTGAATACGTCATTGGCGTGACATAAAGCTTTACCGGTTACGGGAACAGGGATTTTTGATACCCAAATGTCTTCTTTATTCATGCTGTATGCAACCCACAGATTGCTGTCAGGAGGAGCGCCGTTGTTTTCCTGTATTCCTCTGACATATTGAGGTCCGTGCGCTTTTTCTGCGCCCTGATAACGCAAAGGAGTCATATCGCCGTGAACTAACCACAGGTCGGTATATTTCAATCCGTCTTCACTCAACGAGATAGCAAGGGGCCAGCGAAATTCGGAAGGGTCATATACCGTTGCAAATTTTCCATCCGGCAGTTTTTGCCCCCACATTTTGGCATTTCCGGTGACAACGCCCGGCGCACGTTTTACTTCTGCCCAAGTTCTGCCGTTATCCGAACTTATGGAAGTCAAGCCGTTTTTCCACAGTCCTACTACCCGTCCGTCATTCAAATGATAATAAGAAAAAGCCTTATAATCTTTTTTCAGCGGGATGAGCGGGTCGTCTCGATCGGCTTCTTCCACCCATTGCATCATATACAGTGGATTGTTCAACAATTCATCGCAAGCGGCGACAAAACCTTTGTCTTTGCTTTTTTTATAGAACGGATAATCTGTATTTGTTTCATTAAAACCGTGATTGTAACGGATAAAATAGATTGGTCCGAAACTGCCGTCCGCTTTGATTTCACGAATAACGCGCCCGATGCCGTTTCCGTCGTTCGGACCGTCGCCGTCTTCAATACAAACGCCATAGAAACTCATGGTCAGCAAACGTCCGGTCGAAGACGTGAAAAATCCGACACGCTGATGTGCAACGGCTTTCAGATTATGTGCGGGTTTACTTTTCCCATCTTTCGTAAAACCTTCCGGAACATTGTAAACCGGAAACAACTCAACGGGTTTTGTCCATGAATAACCGTCTTTTGAAGTTTGCAGCATCGTATGTCCGGGCGGAACGCTCTCGCCGGTTTCATCGCTCAGGTATTGCAGATAAAACCTGTTGTTCCAATAAGCTAACATTGGCGCATGGTTATACGTCCAACCGAAACCGTCGCTTTGTTCCGGATACTTGCGATTGGCGCGCATGGTTTGAATATTGTGCGTTCCAACAACCGGACACAACTGCCCATGATGATAATCCACGTTTGAGAGGGTTTTGCCTGTATAATATATTCCGTTTTGCGCCACAAGTGAGGAAGATAAGAAGCAAAAAGATAAAAGATAAAAAAATAACCTGTTCATTACTCCGACATATTTTTTATATAAGGTAATTCTATCAGTTCAGTCAGTTGATAGAAATTCCGGGCATTTTCTCCCAGAAATAAGAATTTTTCCTCTTCCGTCAGCAACTGCGATTTCAGAACAAAGTCGTAAGACATCCGGTAGGTAATCGCCGTAATCGTTCGCGGATAATCGGAACCCCACATCACTTTTTCCCGACCGACCAAAGCGATAGCTTCTTTGATAGCCCTGACAGCGCCGGCGAAAGGATAAAACTCGTCGTTAAACAACCATGTAATCCCGCCCGACTCGATACGGACATTGGGATATTGGGCTAACCGGATTTGCTGCTGCCACTCGGGGCGGGTCGCCATACCGAAATGCCCTATTGCAATCCGCAACAGGGGATATTCTCTGATAATTTCCTCCATTTCGGCTACTTGCGTTGCGCCCGGCGCTAAATCGACCGACAGGAAAATGTCGTTTTGCTCCATTAACCGGAAAACTTCCATCATTTCGCCGTTGGTTAGATAGATGCGTCGATCGGGCATAATCAGCCGTTCGGCAGGGATTTTGATTCCTTGAAAGCCTTGCGCTATCAATTGTTTGGCATGTTCCAAATATCCTGATTGGCGGGCGTCGATCAATCCGCAACAAACGAAACGATTGGGATATTTTTGCCGTACTTCCGATAAATACTCATTTTGCAAGCCATCAATGTATTCTTGCGTAATAACAGCCGCCGAAACTTGCGCATAATCCATGTTGGAAAGAAAAATTTCCGCCGTGTTGCGTCCGTCAATCATAAATGGAGGCAACATCTGACGTACTTCTCCCATAAAAAGCGAGCGTCCGTTTTCTAACGTTTGAATTTTTAATCCGTTAACTTCCGTATCTTGCCGGAGCCATAAATGGGCGTGGGCGTCAATAATTTTCATTTTAATAATACAATGAACACTAAAGTGCAAAGATAAAAAAAATTCCTTAACCTGAATAAATGTTGTATAACATATTTTAAAATACATTTTTCTGAAAAAAAATTCGTTCCTTTGCATCGAGCAGGACAGTACAGGACAGTAAAAAAAACAGGATAGTATAGAAAATTTATATGATATTGGAATTGAATAAAAATCGCAGCAAAATTCAGCAGTTAGCGGACATGATTAGCGGGGCGATATCGGATGGAACCTATAAAGAAGGCGATTCGCTCCCGTCTATTAATAAAATGAGCGCCGACTTCAATTTATCGAGGGATACGGTTTATAAAGCCTTTCAAAAGCTTAAAAACAAAGGGATTATTGAATCGACGCCAACAAAGGGATATTTTGTATCAAAAACAGTTAACAATATTTTTGTCCTGCTTGACGTCTTCAGCTCTTTCAAAGGCGATTTTTATAAGGAATTAATCTCGCATCTACCTCTGAATTACCGGATTGATCTGTATTTCCACCAATTCAATAAAAAACTGTTCAACAACTTGATTATTGACAGTATAGGACGTTATGACCTTTATATTGTAACCAATTATATCAACGACGTTTATTATGAGGTATTAGACAGGCTGGACAACAGTAAAGTCTTATTGATCGACTTGGGTAAATTTAAAAAAGACAAGTTTTCTTATGTCTGTCAGGGATTTGATAATACGTTGTACGACTGTTTAACTTCAGGATTGGATTTGATAAGAAAATACAGCGAGTTGCGTTTTATTTTTCCAACGGAAGCCGAGCATCCCAGAAGCTGCATTCCTTTTTTTATCAAATTTTGTGAAAACAACGAGATAAAATATCAGTTAATTCGCCGCAATATGGACGAAACCGATATTATTCCCGGCGTAGCTTATTTAGTTGTCTGGCATTCGGATGTAGTGGATTTTGTTAAAATATGCCGTTCTAAAAACCTGAAATTGGGAGAAGACATCGGATTGATAACTTTCAACGATACGCCTATGCTGGAAGTGATTGAAAATGGAATATCCGTCATATCGACCGATTTCAAGCAAATGGGGAAATTAGCTGCCGAGTATATAAAAACGCAGCAAAAAATACAAACATACATTCCTACCCGTCTCATTGTTCGCGGATCTTTATAATTATTATTTATGTATAGAAAATTTTTATATACAGCCCTTTGCGGCATATTGCTGGTTCTGCAGCCGGTAAAAGCTGGGGAATATCAGCCTGAATTTTCCGTCGCCGGATTTTTTCCTTTGGAAAATGCAGGCAGGGAAGTATTTAATTTTAATGTCGGTTGGCGTTTTAAAACAGGCGCCATTGAAAATGCCGAAAAACCGGATTTCGACGATTCGACATGGGATGTTGTTTCAACGCCCCACACCGTTGGTCTGATACCGGCAGAAGGCAGTGGAGGACGCAATTATCAAGGACCTGCATGGTACCGCAAGCATTTTAAAATAGATTCTTCGTTGCGGGGAAAATTAATCGACATTTATTTTGAAGCTGCAATGGGTAAAACCGTCGTTTATCTGAACGGACAAAAAATCAGGGAACATTGGGGAGGTTATTTGCCTTTCAGTATTGAATTGACTCAGTATGGCGTTCGAGCCGGCGACGAATGCCTGTTGGCGGTGATGACCGATAATTCGGATGATAAAAGTTATCCGCCGGGGAAAAAGCAATCGACCTTAGATTTCGCTTATCACGGAGGCATTTATCGGGATGTGTGGATGATTGCCACTTCCCAAGTGCATCTGACCGATCCGAACGAAGCAAACCATACCGCAGGCGGCGGAGTTTTCGTCAGATACGGGGAAATATCGAAAAGTAAAGCCGAAGTTTGGGTATATACGGAAGTTAAAAACGAACTGACAACCATTCAAAATATTACCGTTGACAACCGGCTGATAGACGCAACGGGGAAAAAGCTGAAATCCATCCGGTCGGACATCCGGCTAAAAGCAGGCGAAACAAAGCAGATTAGTCAAAAAATAGTTGTAGAAAACCCCAATCTGTGGCAACCCGATTCGCCTTATTTATATAAAGTGGCGACCCTTATATCTCAATCGAATAAAAACGCATTGGATGGCGGCGTCACACGCATCGGCATCCGGAAAATCGAATGGAAAGGAACAGACGGCTTATGGCTGAACGACGAGCCTCTCGACAAACTCATTGGCGGAAATCGCCATCAGGATTACGCCTACGTTGGTAACGCCGTTCCAAACAGTCAGCACTGGCGAGACGCCAAGAAATTAAGAGATGCAGGATGCCGCATTATCAGGACTGCGCACTATCCGCAAGATCCTTCATTTATGGATGCTTGTGATGAATTGGGAATGTTTATCATCGTGGCAACGCCCGGTTGGCAATTTTGGAACAGCGACCCGCAATTTGCAGATCGAATATATGACGATATTAGAAATATGGTGCGGCGCGACCGCAATCATCCTTCTGTGCTGATGTGGGAACCTATCTTGAATGAAACCCGTTTTCCGCTCGATTTTGCTTTAAAAACGCAGCAAATCGTGCATGAAGAATACCCCGGCGCAGCATGTGCGGCAGACAACGGTTCCGAAGGCGTTGCCGGTCATTACGAAGTGGTTTACGGATGGCCTAAAGATATTGGTAAATTCAAACAACCTGTGTTTACCCGCGAATTTGGCGACAACGTGGACGATTGGTATGCCCAAAACGCCAACAACCGCGCTTCCCGCAGTTGGGGCGAAAACGCGCTGCTCATACAGGCTTTGCAATTAGCGAAAGCCTACAATGAAATGTATCCCGAAAGCCGTCAGTTTATTGGCGGCGCTCTGTGGCATCCGTTCGATCACCAGCGGGGGTATCATCCCGATCCTTATTGGGGAGGACTGATGGATGCTTTTCGTCAACCAAAATATTCGTGGTATTTTTTTAAAAGCCAAGTAGATGCCGGTCTGCATCATCCTTTTGCCGATACAGGACCAATGGTTTTTATTGCGCACGAATTATCCCCTTTTTCTGCGCCGGACGTAACCGTATTTACTAATTGCGATGAGGTGCGGTTGATTATTAATGAACGCGATACCTTGCTCCAGAAAGCGCCGAAAGACCAATGGCAATTGCCGCATCCGCCTGTTACGTTCAAAAATGTATTTGATTTTAATACCATGCGGACGCTTCCTTATATAGCGAAAAAGTGGCAGCAAGTTTCTCTCGTCGCCGAAGGGATTATTGACGGAAAAGTCGTGTGCAGTACAAAAAAAATGCCTGCCCGCCGCTCGACCAAATTTCGTTTATCTGTTGATGATGAGGGACAAAAATTAATTGCCGACGGATCGGATTTTATTCCTGTAATATGCGAAGTAACCGATGATGAGGGAAATGTCCGGCGATTGGCAAAAGAGCAAATCCTTTTCAGCGTAGAAGGAGAAGGGGAAATTATCGGCGATGCAAAAATAGGCGCCAATCCGAGAGCGGTGGAGTTTGGCTCGGCGCCCGTACTGATTCGTTCTACCGTAAATCCCGGAAAGATAAAAGTACAGGCGCGAGCGCTGATTGAAGGTGAAAATGTTCCGCAACCGGCGAGTATCGAATTTGAAAGTATTCCGCCGCAATACCGGTTAGTCTATTCTGAAAAACCGCATTATTTTGACAATGAGAGAGATAATCAAATATATCAAAGGAAATTATCGGAAGAAGAAAAGCGAAAAATGTTGAACGAAGTCGAGCTTCAACAGACGGATTTCGGAGAAAAAAAATAAAACGATGAACGATTCGAGAAAATATCCATGGCTGGTTGTTGCAATGCTATGGTTTGTGGCATTGTTGAACTATATGGACAGACAGATGCTTTCGACCATGCGTCCCGCAATGATGATCGATATTGAAGAGTTGGTATCGGCGGCAAACTTCGGGCGGCTAATGGCTATTTTTCTTTGGATTTATGCCCTGACGAGTCCTATAACCGGATTAATCGCAGACAGAATCAATCGCAAATGGTTGATTATAGGAAGTTTATTTGTATGGTCAGGCGTAACTTTAGGTATGGGTTACGCCGTTAATTTCAATCAACTATATATTTTGCGCGCCGTAATGGGAATCAGCGAAGCGTTCTACATTCCCGCAGGACTTTCATTGATAGCGGATTATCATCAAGGAAAAACACGTTCCATTGCCGTAGGATTTCACACGACAGGCATTTATCTGGGGCAGGCTTTAGGCGGATTCGGAGCGGTAGCGGCGGTCAGCTTTTCGTGGCAAACTACTTTCCATACGTTTGGAGTGATTGGAATAATGTATTGCGTCCTGTTGATTTTATTCTTAAAAGAAAAGAAAACCTTCCGTCCGGAAAAGAAATCGTTGAAAATTGAATTTTCTGCTGCAGGAAAAGCGATGGTAATTTTGTTCGGAAACATATCATTCTGGGTAATCCTATTTTATTTTTCAGCGCCGAGCTTGCCGGGGTGGGCTACGAAAAACTGGCTTCCAACCTTGTTTTCCGAAAGTCTGCATATTGACATGGAACAGGCTGGACCATTAGCGACAATAACCATTGCAATGGCGTCGTTGTTCGGCGTGTTGTTTGGCGGTTTTTTATCGGACAAATGGGTACAGAAAAATCTCAGGGGACGAATCTATACCGGCGTTACCGGTTTGTTTCTGACTGTGCCCGCCTTGCTTTTATTAGCTTCCGCCCACAGTTTGCCGGTGATTGTGGCGGGAGCGATCTGTTTTGGCTGGGGATTCGGCATGTTTGACGTTAACAGTATGCCCATTCTTTGCCAGTTTGTATCGTCCCGCTACCGAGCTACCGGATATGGATTGATGAATCTTGCCGGCATTTCGGCAGGAGCCGTCATCACCAACTGGTTGGGAAAATCTGTTGATTCCGGTCATCTGGGGCGCGATTTTGCATTAATGGCAATTGTTGTGGCGGCAGTGATTGTTTTGAATCTTGCCATGCTTCGTCCTAAAGTTATAGATAAAAAAGAGGATTAAAAAACGACAGGCGCACATTGGATAAAATATTACAAAATGAATAAATATTTGCTTTTCATCGGGATTGGATGCTTGTTTTTTACTTCCGGATTTGCTCAAAACCGGAAAGCAACGGCGGAAGACGGTAAAAAATTTTTATCTCACCTCGAAACGCTTTATAATGACAAAGACAGTTGGGAAAAAAGAAAAGATGAACTTGTCCCCTGCATCATACAGGCGTTACATTTATCTCCGCTTCCCGAAAAGCCGGCATCAAAAACGATGCTGACTCCAAAAAGGAAATACGACGGTTATACGGTCGAAAATTTTGCTATCGAAACCTTACAGGGTATTTACGTTTGCGGCTCTATCTATAAGCCTGCAAAAATCAAAGGAAAATGTCCGGTAATGCTTAATCCCAACGGACATTTCGACGGCGGACGCTACAGGGAAGACCAGCAAAAACGTTGCGCTATGGAGGCTCGCATGGGAATGATTGCCGCCAGTTGGGATTTGTTCGCATGGGGCGAAAGTTTGTTGCAGTTCGACGGAACATTGCATCGCACGAGTGAAGCTCAAATCATTCAAACCCTGAATGCCATCCGTATTCTGGATTATCTGCTTTCCATGAAAGAAGCCGATTCTTCGCGCACAGGCATTACCGGCGGCTCCGGCGGCGGCAGTCTGACAATGGTAATGTCGGCTATTGACAAGCGGATTACGTTAAGCGTTCCTGTGGTTATGCTGTCTTCTTATTTTCCAGGAGGATGTCCCTGTGAAATCGGCATGTCGGTACATTCGTGCGGAGGCGGAACCAACAATGCGGAAATTGCAGCGCTATTTGCGCCGAAGCCGATGTTGATTATATCCGACGGAAAAGATTGGACATCATCGGTTCCAGAGTTGGAATATCCTTACATTAAAAGAATTTATGATTTTTATCATGCGGAAGATAATGTTAAAAATGTTCATTTTCCGGAAGAAGGGCATGATTACGGCATATCCAAACGGATTGCGATGTATGAATTTGTCGCCGGACATTTTGGTTTGAATACCCGCGCCGTCAAAGATGAAAAGGGAAATTTTGACGAAAGCAAAGTGACAATCGAAAAAGAGGAAATGATGTATGTTTTCGGAGCAAATGGGAAAAATTTGCCCTCAAATGCAATCAAAGGAGAAGAAAAATTGAAAAAAATGTTGAATGAATTAGGAATTAAAAATTGATAAATATAAAATTAATAAATATGAAATTCTTTTTATACATTAAAAATAAGGCTGTAGTTTTATCTTTCGCCTTTTGCTTTTTACCTTTTTGCCTGTTTTCGCAAGAAGATTTAAAATTATGGTACAACCAACCGGCAACCGATTGGAATGAAGCCTTGCCCTTAGGAAACGGCAGGCTCGGCGCTATGGTTTTCGGAACTCCCGCTGTGGAGCATTTGCAACTGAACGAAGAAACGATTTGGGCTGGTTCACCAAATAACAATGCGCATCCGCTCGAACAGGGCGTTTTGGATACTGTCAGAAAACTTATCTTTGCCGGAAAATATGTGGAGGCGCAAAATATTGCCAACCAAAAAATCATGTCGCAAACCAATCATGGGATGCCTTACCAAACGATGGGAGACGTTCTTATTTCCTTTCCCGGACATGAACGTTATACCGGTTATTACCGTGATTTGGATATTTCGGACGCAATCGCTCATGTCAGGTATCAAGTCGATGGAGTTACATTCCAGCGCGAAATATTTTCATCTTTTACCGACGGAGTAATAATCATTAAACTAACGGCAGACAAACCGAAAAGCATTTCCTGCAACCTTGTATTTACATCTCCTCAGGAAAAACCGGAAAGGAAATCCGACAGGGAACAGCTTATTTTTTCAGCAATCACTCCGGCGCACGAAAAACAAAGCGGTAAAGTTCGTTTCGAGACCCGCATCAAACCGGTCGTTAAGGGCGGAAGTTATGAAATAAAAGATGAAACTCTGTCTATTACCGGCGCCGACGAAGCGGTTATTTATATTTCCTGCGCCACAAATTTTAAAAATTACAGGGAATTGACAGTCGATGAATCCGCCAAATGTAAAGAAATTATGGAAAAGGCGATTATCAATCCTTATGAAAAAGCGAAGCAGGAACATATTCAATTTTATAAACAAGATTTCGATAAGGTTTCGTTGAATCTCGGATCGAATGAAAATGCCGGTAAACCGACCGGTGAAAGGATAAAAAACTTTGCTCAAACATTTGATCCTCAATTAGCTGCCTTATATTTCCAATTCGGAAGATACTTGTTGATTTCTTCTTCTCAACCCGGAACGCAACCGGCTAATTTACAGGGAATATGGAACGACCGCATGTTGCCTTCGTGGGACAGTAAATATACCTGCAATATCAATCTGGAAATGAATTACTGGCCTGCCGAAACAACCAACCTCAGCGAATTGCAGGATCCGCTGATTCAATTAATTCGTGATGTTTCCGAAACCGGAAAAGAAACGGCGCGAATGATGTATAATTGTCGTGGATGGGTATTGCATCACAACACGGATATTTGGCGAATTACCGGTCCTGTCGATCAGGCGGCTTCCGGCATGTGGACATCAGGCGGCGCTTGGTTGTGTCAGCATTTGTGGTACAGATATTTATATACCGGAGACAAGGATTATCTGGCGTCAGTCTATCCTGTAATGCGGGATGCCGCCTTGTTCTATGTCGATTTCCTGATTCCCGAACCGGAACACGGATGGTTAGTCGTTTCGCCGTCCAATTCCCCCGAAAACGCCCATTCGGGAAGCAATCGCAAAGCAACCATTGCCGCAGGCTGTACGCTGGATAATCAATTGGTTTTCGACCTTTTCTCAAATGTAATCAAAGCTGCCGAAATCCTTTCAACCGACAAATCCTTTGCCGATACCTTGCGAATGAAAAGAGATTCGCTTCCGCCCATGCAAGTCGGTAAATACAGCCAATTGCAGGAATGGATGCACGATTGGGACGATCCGAACGACAAACACCGTCATGTTTCTCATCTTTACGGATTATTTCCAAGTAATCAAATATCGCCTTATCGAACGCCGGAATTATTTGAAGCGGCAAAAAATTCGTTGATTTATCGGGGCGACCCTTCCACCGGCTGGTCTATGGCTTGGAAAATTTGCCTGTGGGCAAGATTGCTCGACGGAAATCATGCCTACAAACTATTGACGGATCAATTGGATTTGGTTGCAACCGGCGAAAATAAGAAAGGCGGAACATATCCCAATATGTTCGACGCTCATCCTCCCTTTCAAATCGACGGAAATTTCGGTTGCACTGCCGGAATTGCCGAAATGTTGATGCAAAGTCAGGATGGATTTATTTATTTGCTTCCCGCCTTACCCGATGTATGGAAAGATGGAAGTGTGAAAGGACTTGTCGCCCGCGGCGGATTCGTTATCGACATGACTTGGAAAAATGGCAAAATCGAAACGGTTGTCGTTCATTCCCGTAACGGAGGAAACTGCCGCTTGCGCACGCTGGATGCTCTAAAAGGCGATAACTTGAAAAAAGCCAAAGGCGTCAACGAAAACCCTGTTTATTTAACGCCTGAAGTTAAACAGCCGATTATTTCCGAACAGGCAAAATTAAATAAACCTGTTCTGAAACAAACATTTCTGTATGATTTGAAAACTGAAAAAGGAAAAACATATCAATTAAAAATTAAGAATTAAGAAATTAAAAATGGATATTGGATATATTATTAATTCTCATATAAATAAGGTAATAAGGTTGGGGCGGCTTGTGTATATATCTCAGCTACTAAGGTTGTTCTGTTATTTAAATAAGGTGAAAATGAGGTTGTTCACAATCTTTTTTGTATGGATGAACGATACAAAGTTGTCCATAACCTTATTTATACCTTATTTTCTAAACAAAACAACCTTAGTAGCGCGCAGATATACCCCCACATCCAACCTTATTACCTTATTATCAAACGAATAAACTTAAATAAATTAAATAATGAAGAGATTAGGATACTGTACATTTTTATTGTTTTTTTGTCTAATTTCCTTATTGACTTATGGACAGGAAATTGTAGCAAAAAAAGAAATGCCTTGGAACAACGGAAAACTGAAAGTGAGCGATAACCGCCATTTCCTCCAGTTTGAAAATGGAAAACCATTCTTCTGGTTAGGCGAAACCGTCTGGCTTTTGCCTTCCCGCTCCAATCGGGAAGAAGCTTCTTACCTCATAGGCGAAACGGCGAAAAACGGATTTAATGTTATTCAAATATCTGTTTTACACGGACTTTCAAATATGAATGAATATGGATATTACGCCCTGCCCGACGGTTTTAATTTTGAAAATATAGACAAGCCCGGAGAATATAACTATTGGAAACATGTGGATTATATTGTAGAACAGGCGCAACACAATGGAATCTATGCCGGAATTGTCTGCGTCTGGGGCGGAAATGTGAAAAGTGGAAATGTATCGGTAGAAGATGCGCAAAAGTACGGCGAATTTCTCGCCAAACGATACGGGAAATATCCGAACATCATCTGGATTATCGGCGGAGATGTGCGCGGCGACGTTAAACCGGAAGTCTGGAAAATGCTGGCAAACACCATTAAAGCAAACGATCCGAACCATTTAATGACTTATCATCCTTTGGGACGCACCATGTCCGCCACATGGTTTAACAATGAGTCGTGGCTCGATTTCAATATGTTCCAGTCCGGACACCGCCGCTACGGACAGCGGAAAGGCGACGGCGATTATTCTATCGAAGATAATACGGAAGAAGATAATTGGCGGTACGTAGAACGCAGTTTGGCAACGCAACCTGTGAAACCTGTTTTGGACGGCGAGCCTTCGTATGAAGATATTCCTCAGGGACTGCACGATACGACTGAAATCCGCTGGAAGGCAAACGACGTGCGCCGTTACGCCTATTGGTCGGTTTTTGCCGGTTCATGCGGGCATACCTACGGTCACAATTCCACGATGCAAATGTACCGCCCCGGCTATTCGCCTGCATACGGCGCTCAGCAACCGTGGTGGGAATCCATCCATGATACCGGATGCAGCCAAATGAAATATCTGAAAAAACTGATGCTTGCTTTTCCGTATTTTGAACGGATTCCCGATCAGTCGGTTATTTCCGGCGCTAACGGCACGCAATATGAACGCGCGATTGCTACAAGAGGAAACGATTATATACTGGTTTATAATTATACAAATCGTATGATGGAAATTGACATGACAAAAATTTCCGGCGCGAAAAAGAAAGCATGGTGGTACAGTCCCGTAAACGGAGCAGCAACTTTTATCGGAGAATTTGATAACGGTAAAAAAACATTTATGAACGACAGCGGTTATCGCCCCGGAAACGATTGGGTGTTAGTGATTACAGATGCTAAAGTTAATTATGTGGAAAACAATTTAAAATGAAGAATTATTTCAAAATCTTTTTTGTATGCTTTGCTATGTTTTTAATAGCAAGAGGCGCATTCCCCTCAACAATCGCCGACCCTGCCTGTCATGCAAAATGGATAGGCTTGGATAAGGCTTTTCCTTGGGACGTGGAAGATTCACATTCCAGACTTTCCGCCCGTTATTTTCGTAAAGAATTTACCGCAGCAAAAGATGTGAAATCGGCAAAGGTTTATATTATCGGATTGGGTTTATATGAATTATATGTTAACGGTGAAAAAATAGGCGATCAAGTTTTGTCTCCAACGCCGACCGACTACACAAAAACGGTTAAATACAATGTGTTGGATGTAACTAAAAACATTATCTCAGGCAAAAACGCTATTGGCGTAATTCTCGGAACAGGACATTTTTATAATAACAGGCAGAACACAAAGCCTCAAAAAAATAAAAATTTCGGTTATCCGAAAATGCTTTTTCAAATGGAAATTGAATATACCAACGGTAGCGTTCAAACCATTTTGAGCGATGATACTTGGAAAGTGACTTCCGATGGTCCCATCCGCTCCACCAATGACTACGACGGCGAAATATACGATGCAACCAAAGAATTGGACGGATGGAACAAGGTTGGTTACAAGGCGGATAAATGGTTGAAAGCGGAATTAGTCAATGCGCCTTCCGGAAAAATTTCCGCACAAGACAATCCGAACATGAAAATAATGAAAATAATTAATCCGGAAGCATTTTGGATTGTTTCACGAGATACGTTAATGTGGGATATGGGGCAAAATATGACCGGCTGGTTTTCGATAAAAGTGAAAGGAAAACGCGGCGATAAAGTAACATT